>JADMIO012763239.1_pt1 | contig 56172 bp, 40 predicted proteins | sample 8958161 | NCBI WGS metagenome assembly JADMIO01 (sample SAMN16585339, study PRJNA669376) | soil metagenome | isolation source: Crop rotation soil | place: USA: Cullars Rotation, Alabama | collected 2011
CGCGACAACTTGTCCACGTGGAATTCTAAGCTTAGGATCCCAATGTGCTGGAAAGGCCACCAGGTCTTTCCCTATCCGGCCATCCAGAATCTCTGCGGCAGCGCCGGCGCGTTCATTGCGTATTATTCGTTTCTCGGCATCGGCCAAGGCGTGTTTCCCATGCTGTTCTTCAGCGGCGTCTGCCTCGCCCTGCTGGTGTTCAACAGCCGACTGAGCGACGCGTGGATGCGCGTGATCGGACTTCTGCTGCTCTCCACCGCCTTCGCCGCGGCCGTGCACCATCTGCGGCCGGGATCGAACAATGGCTTCCCCGAAGGTCACGGCGGCCTTGTCGGCATCACGGCCTCGTCGTTCTTACAGGCGCATTTCAACACCGTCGGCACGCGATTGATCCTGCTGGTCGCCACGCTCATCGGCCTGCTGCTGGTGGCGGATGATCTGGTTCTGCGCACACCGGGCGTTGCGATGGCGACGATTTCTCACGTGCGCGAAATCGCGCCGGCGCTGCCGCAAATCAAATTCAATTTCCCGGCCATGCCCAAGCTCCCGTCGTTGCCACGCTTCGTCACGAAGGACGCGGTCACGCTCAAGCCGCCGAAACCGAAGGCCGTCGCGGCCGCGAAGGACGAAGACGACGACGATGACGAGGAATGGAAGCCGCCGGTGCTTCTCAAGCGTGACAAGAAGCCCGTCATCGAGGAAATCGAGCTCTCCTACGACCACGACGAGCCCGACGCCGCAGCAAGCGAGGCTGGCTTCGTCGGGGAAGACGATGCCCCGCCGTCGGAGGCCGCTACGATTCCCGATCCCGCCGAGCAGGCCATCCCCGCCCCGCCGGTGGTTCGGCCGGAGATCGTGGTCAAGCTGCCGAGCATGCTCAAGCCGCGCCAGACCGCCCCGCCGCCCCCGCCCAAGGAATTGGGCGAATATCACCTGCCCGGCTGGGATCATTTGGACAATGCCGAGTACGGCTACGCCGAGAGCCAGGAGCAATTCGTCCGCGACAAGGCGGCCATTCTCGAGCAGGCGCTCAAGGAATTCGACATCGAGGCCCACGTCGTCGAAATCGACACTGGCCCGGTCATCACGATGTACGAGCTGGCCCTCGCGCCGGGCGTGAAGGTTTCGACCATCAGCGCGCTGCAGAACGACATCCAGCGCGCCCTTCGCGCCGAGACGGTTCGCATCGTCGCGCCGATTCCCGGCAAGAACACCGTCGGCATCGAAGCCCCCAACGAGCAGAAGGAAAAGGTCCGCCTCAAGGAATTGATGCAGATCGCGCCGGACGCGATTCAGAAGATGCAGATCCCGCTGTTCCTGGGCAAAGACGGCTCCGGCGAGCCGCTCATCGCCGACTTGGCCGCCATGCCGCACTGCCTCATCGCCGGCACCACCGGCTCGGGAAAATCGGTCTGCATCAACACGATCATCATGTCCATCATGTACATGCAGCGGCCGGACAGGGTGAAGCTCATCCTGTTCGATCCGAAGGTCGTGGAAATGGCGCCGTTCAAGGACATCCCGCACCTGATGTGCCCCATCATCAACGAGACCGGGCGCGCCACGAGCGTGCTGGAATGGGCATGCCAGAAGATGGACGAGCGCTATGAATTCCTCGCCGAGGCCGGCGTGCGAAACATCAAGGGCTACAACGCGCTGACGACGGAGGAATTGATCGAGCGTTACCAGCCCGAGACTCCGGAAGAGGAAGCGAAGATCCCCAAGAAGCTGCCGTACATCGTGATCATCATCGACGAGTTGGCCGACCTGATGATGACCTCGGGCAAGGAAGTCGAATCGCACATCGTGCGCCTGGCGCAGAAGGCCCGCGCCGTCGGCATCCATCTCGTCCTGGCCACCCAGCGTCCGCAGGCAACGGTCGTCACGGGCCTGATCAAGGCGAACATGCCGAGCAAGATCGCCTTCCGCGTCGCCAGCAAGATGGACAGCCGCATCGTCCTCGACCAGAACGGCGCCGAAACGCTGCTCGGCCAGGGCGACATGCTCTTTCTTCCTCCGGGAGCGAGCAAACCGAACCGCGCCCAGGGCACGTTCATCGACGACAAGGAAATCCGCGACAGCGTCAAGCTCGTCAAGGGCATGGCCGAGGCCCAGTACGAGCCAGAGCTGGTGCAAATCCGCGCCCCCGGGACGGTGGATGAAGACGCCGCCAAGGATGAGCTCTTTGACGATGCCGTTCGCGTGGTTCTGGAAACCAAGCGGGGCTCGGTATCCCTGCTCCAGCGCCGCCTCACCATCGGCTACAGCCGCGCGTCCAGGCTCATCGAAGCCATGGCCGCGGCAGGGATCGTCGGTGCTTATAAGGGCAGCCAGGCCCGCGAGGCGCAGATCACTCTGGAAGAGTGGGAGGCGATGAAGTCGCAAATGCAGAGCGATGCGGAGGAAGGGATGAGCGTCTGATTCACTCGTCCTTGGCGGCCTTCTCCAAAGCGTCCCAAAGCTCCAGATACTTGTTGCGAACATACGGATTCAGACTGTCGGCCAATGCGCGCGGCAGCTGGAGGATCTGAATGAGTTCGATGACATCTGTAATGTCCTTCTGACGCTTGATGCCAGCGCTGATCCCAGAAGCCAGCTTCAATTCCACCAATACCGGCAAGCCTATATAGCGAATTCCGTCAATGTCGACGGATACATCTTCTGGGTTCGGAAATGCCACTGGTTTTGGCTTGCCATCTCCGGGAAAGCCCCCAGTGATCAAGAACTCGATTTTGACTTTGGACTGAGTATCGCGCAGTTTGGTGCTTGTTCCCGACGGCTGGACGTACCCCAAGCCTTCCAACTCTTCGATAATCCTGTCCATCGATTCTCGGCTAACTAGCAGATCCACGTCTTCGGTAAACCGCCGGTAGCCGTGAGCAAACATCGCCATGCCACCAACAACCGCATAAGGTATCTTCAGGTCATTGAGCCGCTTCGTAATCCGCTGAAGTGTCTCGTGGACCGCGTTTTTCCCTTCGAAGTGCAAGCTCCCCTCCTTCAGCGCCCATGAGAGGTTGGCGTCGAGTTGTTGTTCGTAGGTGGCCACGGCGCAATTCATCATACCACACCCAGCCGCTACAATGCCGCCGTGGCAATCGTCCAGGTCGACATCCAGCCGCCTTACGACATCACCGTCGAAACCGAGCTGCTGCACAGCGCCGGCGCGAAACTTCGTGCGCTGAGCAAATCCGCACGTGTCGCGGTGGTTACCGATTCCAACGTTGCCTCGCTGCATCTCGCTCCCCTTCAGGCTTCGCTTTTCTCCGCCGGTTTTGATTCAGTCATCGCCACTATCCCCGCCGGCGAGGACCACAAGACGCTTCAGACCCTCGAGGGCGTGTACGACACGATCCTCGGCGCAAAGGTCGAGCGGACGACGCCCGTCCTCGCCCTCGGCGGCGGCGTCGTGGGGGATCTCGCGGGATTTGTCGCCGCCACCGTGCTTCGCGGCGTACCGTTTGTGCAGATTCCGACGACGCTGCTGTCGATGGTTGACGCCAGCGTCGGCGGAAAGACGGGAATCGATCACACCGTCGGCAAGAATCTTATCGGCGCGTTTCATCAGCCGATCGCGGTGCTGATTGATCCGACTGTTCTCCGCACGCTTCCCGCGCGCGAGCTGCGGAGCGGCCTTGCCGAATGCATCAAACATGAAATCATCCGCGACGCCGACGGCTTCGGATCGCTTGAGGAAAACATCCCTCGCGCCACCGCGCTGGACGTGGATTACCTGACCGACCTGATCGCCCACAACGTTGCGATCAAAGCCAAGGTCGTCGCCGCGGATCCGTTCGAAAAGGGCGAACGCGCTCACCTCAACTTCGGCCACACCTTCGGCCACGCGATTGAGACGGTTTCCAACTACACTTACGCCCACGGCGAGTGCGTTGCGCTGGGAATGGTCGCAGCATCGCGCATGGCCTCGAACTTGGGGATGCTGGATGCAAAATCCGTAGACCGAATCGTCAAGCTGATCGCGGCGGCCGGGTTGCCGACCGGCGGGATGACACTCGACACGAAGCAGGTGTTTGACGCGATGTTCTTCGACAAGAAGGTCAAATCCGGCAAGCTCCGTTTCATCCTCCCGGAGCGAATTGGCCACGTCGTCGTTCGCGATCACGTGCCGAACAATCTCGTGATCGATGCGCTGCAGAGTCTTCGCGCGGGTAAATAGATGGCGCTGATCCACTGGCTCCAACTCGCGATGACCGAAGGTGTGGGGCCGGTGCTCATTCGCCGGTTGCTGGATGCCACGGGCAGCGTTGACGCCGCGTGCGCGTCAAGCGCCGAGCAGCTTCGCAACATCGAAGGAATCGGCTCGACGAAATCGCGCTCGATTCATGTATCCCTCCGCGCCGCGGCGGGCGAGGCAGTCAACGAAATCGAGCGGGCCAAGTCGCAGAACATCGCGATCATCTGCCCCGACGATGAGGTCTACCCAACGCTTCTGCGCTCCATCCCCGACCCGCCGGCGGTGCTGTACGTCAAAGGAACGCTTGAGCCGCGCGATCTGAACGGCCTGGCGATCGTCGGCAGCCGGCGCTGCAGCTATTACGGGCGCGAGCAGGCGGAGCGATTCGCGGCGCTGCTGGCCGGCGCGGGATTTACCGTTGTCAGCGGCGGAGCCCGCGGCGTGGATTCGGCGGCGCATCGCGGGGCGATGTCTCACCCGCAGGGACGCACGATCGCGGTTCTCGGCTGCGGTGTCGATATCGCGTATCCGCCGGAAAATGCGGCCCTTTTCGACCAAATCGCCCAACGCGGCGCAGTGATGAGCGAATATCCGCTGGGCACGCCGCCGCTGAAGGAGAATTTTCCCCGCCGCAACCGAATCGTCAGCGGTCTGTCGCGCGGCGTGCTGGTTGTGGAGGCCGACACTAAATCCGGCGCGCTCATCACGGCCCGACAAGCCTGCGACGATCACGGGCGGACGGTCTTCGCCTTGCCGGGTCGAGTGGACAATGCGATGTCGGCCGGCCCGCACCAGCTCATTCGCGATGGCGCTGTCATTACAACCTGCCTCGATGACATTCTTCAGAACCTCGACCCGCTGCCGCAGGGCGCTGTCGAGCCGACGCTGTTCGAGTCGGCCGAAGCTCTGGAAGCCCCCTCGCCGTCGCGCGAGGATCTTCCTGGGCTGACCGATCGCCAGCGATTGATCCTCTCGCAGCTTTCGTCGGATCCAACACACGTCAATGGAATCATCGAGCGAACGTCGCTGGATGCGCCGGTCATTCTCCAGGAGCTCACCCTGCTTAGCCTCCGCGGCGCTGTGAAACGAATTGATGGCCAATCGTTCGTCCGCGCACGGGTCGCGACATGAAAACCCGCACTGACAAAGTCACCGTCTTTGTCCTCCGCCAGGGCACCGGAGGATTCGAACTGCTCCAACTCCGCCGCTGCGACGGGGAACCACTCTCGGGTACGTGGCAAACCATCCGGGGCGGGATCGAGCCCGGCGAAACCGCCCCGCAGACCGCACTTCGCGAGCTCGAAGAAGAAACCGGCCTGCTGTCGCGCGAGCTGTATTCCCTCGGAATTCCCGAGTCGTTTTACATGACCGGCGACGACACGATCTATCACGCCGCCGCCTTCGCGGCGATTGTTGGCGACGATGTCACGATTCGATTCGACTCTGAGCATGACGATCACCGCTGGGTGCCGGCCGAGCAGTGGGAGCAGTTCTTCATGTGGCCGAGCGAGCGGCCGGTGATTGAAGAATTGACACGACAAATTCTGCGAAATGGTCCGGCGAAATCGTTTCTTCGGATTCCTCTCTCGTAGGGGCGAGACTTGTCTCGCCCGCTTTCTGGCGAAGAACACGGGCGACACAAGTGTCGCCCCTACATTGTTCCGAACGAATTCACGCATCTCAGCACCGGCGACGTCGTCAGCTCCTTCTGCGTCAGCTTCCGGTCTGACCTGATGTAAAACGTGAACGATTCTCGCGGGAAAATCGTCACGAGCTGATCGCTCACTGTCGCCTCCGGGTCCAATCGATCCACAAACACGCACACATCGCGCAGCAGCGTGCCGGCGCGAATCGTCAATCGCCCGTCCGTCCAGTCGGCGATGAAATCGGGCGCCGGATAGCGCAATTCCTTGTCCGGCGCGAAATACCACGTAGCGCTGTGCTGCTTGTGGCCGGCCCACAGCATCTCGCGCGTTGGATCGCCCGGCGTCCCCACCTCAGGTTTCGCGGTAATTCGCTCGACCGACCGCGGCGCGATCGTTCTTCCCGTTTCCTGCTCGGCCAGTACTTTGCCGCTGAAATCCATGCGCGCAATCGGGATGTGCGCGTGCAATTCCTCGTCGCTGTCGTTGATGATGCATAGCGAAACCGATCCATCCTTCTCGGGTTGAAACGTCCACAGCACATTCCGGAAGAACCGCCGTGTCGCGTACCACAGCGGCTTGTAGCGGCCATCGCCGTCGATGCAGCTCCACGTCGTGCCGCCCGGCCAGCAGTCGTTCAATTGCCAGTAGAGCGTGCCCATACACGTGGGTTGGCGCGAGCGGAACCATTCAACCCCAAGCGCCAACGCGCGGGCTTGATTCACCTGGAGCAGGTAGTGGAGGTCGTCGAAGTTGACGCTCGACGGCAACGATTTCGCCGGCAGCAGTGGCTGACAGCCGCAGTACGGCACCTTTCCCTTAGGATCCAGCGGATCAAATGCCGCCAGCAGCTCGGCCGCGCCGGGCAGATTGAAATGCGCGAGCAGATGCCGCAGGTTGCGGCGATCACCATCATCGCGCACGCAGTCGCCGGCCTTCTGACGGTGACGCATCTCCAGCGATCCAAAATCGCGCGCTTCGGGCGGCACGACGTTGGCGATGGATGAATACGTCGCCGGGCCCTGGAATCCGAATTCGCTGCAAAATCGCGGCTCCATCGTGCGGTAGACGGCGTAATCCTGCTTGAACCACGCCTCCCAGACGTGCTTGTTGCCGTGCGTGGCGGCGTTGGGCGGCACGCCGTTGTCGACGTCGTAATCGCCCGACCACGGGCTGCCGGCCCAGTACGGCGTGGCCGGCGTCAGCTCCTTGCAGATGCGCGGGAGAAGATCGAAATAATAATTCTTCCCCCACGTGCGGCCCTTCTGGTCCTCGTGATCCTTCCAGCCCCAGTCGCGGTAGGCCCAGATGTTTTCGTTGCAGCCGTTCCAGATGGCCAAGCTCGGATGATGCGCTAGCCGCGCGACGTTGTATCGCGCCTCGGCCTCGATCTCCGACCAGAACGGCTCTTCCTCCGGATACATCGCGCAGGCGAAGAGAAAATCCTGCCAGACGAGCACGCCCATCTCGTCGCAGATGTTGTAGAACTCATCCGTCTCGAAAATTCCGCCGCCCCAGACGCGCAGCATGTTCGCGCCGGCGTCGACGGCCTGCCCAATGCGCTGGCGGACGCGATCCGGCTCGCAGGCGCGATCGAGAAAGCAGTCGTCGGGGATCCAGTTGAAGCCTTTGCAGAAGATCGGCTTGCCGTTCACCTTGACGACGAACTTCCGGCCGATGTCGTCGGGGGAGGTGTCGAGTTCGATGGTGCGGAGGCCGATGCGCCGCTCGACAATCTGCTTGCCGCTTTGAAGTGTCAAAGCATAGAGCGGCTGCGCCCCGTGGCCCACTGGCCACCACTCAATCGGTTTATCAATGGCAAAGGTGACACTGCGCTTTGTTGCAGTGTCATCTTCGTCAAACTGGGCGGAACCGACGGGATTACCAGTGGGATCCAGAAGGGACGCAGTCAATCCCCAGGCATCACCGCCGCTTGATTGAATCGACACGTCAACGGTCAAGGAAACCGTCCCACCAATCGCCGTGAGATAGTCGACCCTGAGCGCCTCAATGCGGCTGTGCGTCCACCCCTCCAACCTCACACCCCGCCAAATCCCGCATGTCGGCAGCGCCGGCCCCCAGTCCCAGCCCAAGTTGCAGGCCATTTTGCGGATGAAATTGAACGGTCCGCCGGGTCCATTGCAGTACGGGCGCGGGCCGAGCTTGTCGCGCATGGACTTGGCGGATTTCACCGGCGACGCGAAGGTGATCGTCAGCTCGTTCTTTCCCTTCTTCAGATGCGGGCGGACGTCGAAGCGATACCCGCGGTGCATGTTGAACGTCTCGGCGACGAGCGATCCGTTCAATTCGATCCGCGCGAAGGTATCCAGCCCATCACAAACCAGGTCGATCCGCTCATGATCGAACAGTTTCGCATCCGCGTCGAAGATCGTGCGATATTCCCAATCCGTGAGCCCGATCCACCGAACCGCGAACTCGTTCAAATCGCGGTAGGGGTCCGGAATCTTTCCGGCGCGCATCAGATCCGTGTGAACGCATCCCGGCACGCGCGAGGGAACGATGATATCCCGAAGTGATGAGGGAACCTCGGACAAGTCACCGACGGCGCGCACCGCCCAGTTGTCGTGAAGTGACTGTTTGATCATCTTCTCAGCTTGCGACGGCGCAAAGTCAGGAGGCCGCGTTACGGAGTTGCCGCGGGAGGAGGCGGTTCGGGCAATCCGACGACAGAAGGCTTCAATCCAAGACCCTGGCACGTCTTGCAAGCGACCCGCCCTCTCTCGCAGTCGGAGCACTTCTCGGAAGCGGCGCGTTTGCTGCATTCGGGGCAGGGAACCTTCCCGGTGCCGTGGCACTTCGGATCATCAAGAATCATCTTGTTGCCACACAGGCCACAGTCGGTCGGCGCCTGGGGAACGCCGTCCTTGATTTCGACGACTTGCCCAAGATGGCGCTCGCTGACTTCACTGTATCCTCCGCCTCGCGAGGGAAACTTGCGCCATCGGAGCCCGCCGTCGCTTTTCGCGGCCCACGTTCCCTCTTCAAGCTTCAGGTGAGGGCGCGGGCAGGGAATCTTGCCGTGGTCGCAGCGTGGCGTGGAACAGGCCACCGTCTGCTCGCCGTGGCAAGCCGGACACTCCTTCGCCTTCGCGGCGTCGCGGCCGGTGCCTTTGCAGGTGGGGCAGGGAGTCGTCCCGTCGCCATGACAGGCATCGCACAGGTCGCCGGAGTGATCGTGCTTCCACTGGGCGATCACCTTCTTCTGCGTCAGCCCATTGCTGACGCTCTTGATGTCGCTCCAGGCAATTTCGACGGCCGGCTCCGGCGCGGCCTTGGGCTTGGCCACCGGTTCGACGGTGAGGGACTTGGGATTGCTCGATGCCAGCTTTCCGCGCACGGTCGTTCCATCGCCCCTGATCACCGTGACAATCGGCTGCGCCGGCGGCGCGGCGGCGATGAGAACGGACACGATCGCAACAATCCCCAATGCAGCGAAATGTCTTGAGCTCATACCACCAATCGTACTTCCAAATTTGAAGATGAAACAGGAGGCGCGCAGCGGTCCCGGTTAGAGGATTCTCACCGGCACGTCCCTTTCGTGCAGGAAATCCTTCACCTGCCCGACGGTGAATTGCCCAAAGTGAAAAATGCTCGCCGCCAGGGCCGCATCGGCGTGGCCGGCGGTGAGGACGTCGTAGATATGCTGCGGCGAGCCCGCCCCCCCGCTGGCGACGACGGGGATGTTCACCGCATCGCTGACAGCCGCGGTCATTTCCAGGTCGTAGCCGCTGGTCGTGCCGTCCGCGTTCATGACATTCAGCACGATCTCGCCGGCGCCCAGGTCCTGCGCCTGCTTGACCCACTGCATCACGTCGATTCCCGTATCAACTCGCCCGCCGTTGATGAAGACATGCCACGCCTGTTCGCCGTCATTTTGCACGCGATTGGCGTCCAGCCCCAGCACGGTGGCACAGCGCCCGAACTTTCGCGCGACCTCGGCGAGCAACTTCGGATTCCGCACGGCCGCGGAGTTGAGGCTGACCTTTTCCGCGCCGGCCTGGATCAAACGCGTCGCGTCATCGAGAGTTCGGATGCCGCCTCCGACGGTCAGGGGCATGAATATCTGTTCGACGACATGTGAGACGAGGTCGGCCATGATCTCGCGTCCCTCGTGCGAGGCCGTGATGTCATAAAACACCAGCTCGTCGGCCCCCTGCTCCTGGTAGCGTTTGGCCTGCTCGATGGGATCGCCGGCGTCGACGTGATCGAAGAATTTGACCCCCTTGACCACGCGCCCGCGATCGACGTCGAGGCAGGGGATGATTCGTCTCGTGAGCATGAAAAAACAAAATTGCTGATTGATGAATGATGATTGATGAACAGAATTCATCAATCATCATTCATCAATCAGCAATCGATTCAGGGTGACCGACGGGACTCGAACCCGCGACGTCCAGGACCACAACCTGGCGCTCTACCAACTGAGCTACGGCCACCGTCTTTTCGCGAGTATATCGCGACCCGCGCGCCGCCTGTCAACACGGCGTGGCTTAGCAGGAACATGCACGTGACTGCATATTCATTCTAGGGCGCATTTACCGCGCCGCCAGCATTGGTAGAAGCATAACTTGACACCCCACCGGCTGTGTTTTATTCTTCCTTAATTCCGCTGGCGCTATGGCTTAACGCATAATCGCCGACGCGACGAATCGACTCCATGGCCAACTCCGACAGCAACGCCGTCGGCCTATCCCCAAACCTCGATACCGAGGTCGGCCGAGTCGTTGTCGAAACCGGTTTGGCCACCCGCTCCGAGATCGAGTTTTGTCGCGAGCAGCAAAAGCAATCTTCTGATCCCAATCAGCGCTCGCTCGCCGACATCCTCATCGAGCATCAGTTCATCACCGTCAACCAGGCCAAGCGCATCCGATCGCAGATCGACGAGCGCAAGGGCTCGCAGATCCCCGGCTACCAGCTGATCAGCAAACTCGGCAAAGGCGCGATGGCGACGGTCTACAAGGCCCGCCAACTCTCGCTGGATCGCATCGTCGCGGTGAAGGTGCTGCCCAAGCGCTCGAGTGACAACGTCGAGTTCGTCGAGCGTTTCTACAAAGAGGGCAAAGCGGCCGCCCGGTTGTCGCATAACAACATCGTGCAGGCGATTGACGTCGGCAGCTCGCCGGATGGGTATCACTACTTCGTGATGGAATATGTCGAGGGCAAGACGCTCTACGACATCATGCAGCCCCCGCCGGTCGGCGAAGGACAGGCCTTTGGCGAGGCCGATGCGCTGGACATCATCGTCCAGATGGCCGACGCCCTCGCCCACGCCCACCAGCGCAGCTTGATCCACCGCGACGTCAAACCCAAGAACATTCTGCTCACGCCCGAAGGCGTCGCCAAGCTGACCGATCTGGGTCTAGCCCGCGCCACGGACGATAAAGAGGCCGCCGAGACCGAGGCCGGCAAGGCATACGGCACGCCCTATTACATCAGCCCCGAGCAGATTCGCGGCGATGTCGATATCGATCACCGCGCGGATATCTATTCGCTGGGCGCTACGATGTATCACCTGGTCACCGGCCGCCCGCCGTTCGATGGCGAGACGCCCAGCGCGGTGATGCACAAGCATCTCAAGCAGCCGCTGGTTCCGGCGGATCACGTCAACACCAACCTGTCGGCCGGCATCGGCGAGATCATCGACTACGCGATGGCCAAGGATCGCGAAGAGCGATACCACACGATGGAGGACATGCTGGAGGATCTCCAGTCGGTCCGTAAAGGCGAGCCGCCGCCCCACGCCCGGCGTAACGTCAATCTCGACGCGCTCGCCGACGTGGAAGAAAAAGGCAAGACCATCGACATCGTCGCCCCCTCCGTCGCCCCTGATATGTGGAGCCACCCGATGGTCATCGGCCTGCTCGCCGGCGTCGGCGTCTCCGTTCTCATCAACGTCATCCTGCTGGTTGTCCTGCTGAACCGTTAGTCACTTCCTGCTCTCTGAAATGAATCCCAAAATGCCGACTAGACTTGCGTTCATCGGTCTTGGTGTCATGGGCGGTCCCATGGCCGGTCACCTGCTGGCGGCGGGACATCCGCTGGTCGTGCATACGCGCACGAAAGCGAAGGCCAAGGCATTGATCGCGCGCGGCGCGACGCATGTTTCAACGCCAGCCGACGCCGCGGCGCAGGCGGATGTGATTTTTCTCTGCGTGCCGGATACCCCGGACGTGGAAGCCGTCGTGTTCGGCGACAAGGGATTGGCCGACGGCGCGAAACGCGGCGCGATCGTCGTGGATCATTCCACGATCTCGCCCTCCGCGACGCGGCGCATGGCCAAGGACCTCGCGACGCGCGGCGTCAAGCTGCTCGATGCGCCGATCAGCGGAGGAGACGTCGGCGCTAAGAACGCGTCCCTCTCGATCATGGTCGGCGGCGAGCGCGCCGCATTCGACAAGATCGAGCCGCTGTTGCGCCTGATGGGCAAGCAGATCACCTACTGCGGCCCGAGCGGCGCCGGCCAACTCACGAAACTCGTCAACCAGATCCTCGTCAGCGTCACCAACATGGCCGTCTGCGAAGCGCTCGTCTTCGCCAAGCGCAACGGCCTGGACCTTGAAAAAACCATAGCCGCCATCGGCAGCGGCGCCGCCGGATCATGGCAGCTGAACAATCTCGGCCCGCGGATGATCAGACATGACCTGAAGCCGGGATTCACGATCGAATTGCAGCAGAAGGATCTGAAAATCGTCCTCCAGTCGGCGGAGGAATCGAACATATCGCTGCCCGCCGCGAGCCTGGTCCATCAGTTATTCGCCGCTGCGCAGGCCGCGGGGCACGGGAAAGATGGGACGCAGGCGTTGTTCACCGTGCTGGAAAAGCTGGCGTCGTTGCATTGATTTCGGCCCCCTCTCCCTAGCAGCGAGAGGGTTGGGGTGTGGGTAGAGGCGCTCCGAGTCGAGCGGCGCCGATTCGCAAATCAATCGAATTCATCGTTCGTCGAAAGCGCGTATCCGCGGACCAGCGCGACCCCACTCCAGACGCTTCTACCCTCACCCTTACCCTCTCCCTGCAAGGGAGAGGGGGATAAGATAAAATCACATCAATCCGCGCAACACCTCAAGATTCACCGCGTCCCAATCCCTCCCCGCCTCATCCTTCTCCTTCGGCGTCTCCAGAATTTTGGGCACATTGGCAAACGCCGAATCCCGCACTATGGGCTTGAACCCTTCGAGCCCGATCTTCCCGCGACCGATGTGATCATGCCGATCGACGCAGCTGCCCAGGTCCTTCTTCGAATCGTTCACATGAATCGCCTTCACGCTCCGCAGGCCGACGGTTTTCTCAAGCTCTTTGCGAAACTTCGCGTATTTTCGCCCACGAAAATCGTAGCCGGCCGCGAAGAGGTGAGCCGTGTCGAGGCAAACGCCCAGCCGCTTTGGCGCCTTCACGCGCTCGATGATCTCGGCAAGATGCTCGAGACGATATCCCAGGCACGTCCCCTGCCCGGCCGTGATTTCCAGGCACGTAATGACGCCGGCGTCGGGCACGAGGTCATGAATCACATCCAGCGCGGCCACGATTTTCGCGACCCCCGCCTCCTCGCCGGCGCCCATGTGCGCGCCGGGGTGCGTGACGAGATACGGAATCCCCAGCAGAGCGCATCGCGTCAGCTCTTCGACGAAGAGCTCCGTGCTCTTGCGCCAAAATTCATCGTTGGTCGACGCGAGATTGATCAAATAGCTATCGTGGCTGATCGTCTTCTTGTACTTCAGCCGCTTGAGATGCGACTTCCACTCGCGAATGCATTCCTCCGAAAGCGGCGAACATTTCCATTGCTGCTGATTCTTCGTAAAGACCTGAACCGTCTCGCAGCCAAGTTTTTCCGCTGTGAGCAGCGCATTGTGCATCCCGCCGGCGATGGAGAGGTGGGAACCGAACATGCGACCAGTATAGGCAGCTACTTGCCGATGCAGAATTGACCGAAGATTCGGCCGAGCACGTCGTCAGGTGAAACCTCGCCCACAATTCGACCCAGTGCGTCCAGTGCGTCGCGCAAATCCGCGGCAATCAGCTCAGGACCATCCGATTCCGAGATGCGCGACAGAGCGGCGCGGGCATCGGCGATGCAGGTGAGATGGCGCGCGTTCAGCGCGAGCGTGGGAGAGCCTTCGGCTTGGCCAAATGCGAGCTGATCGAGCGCCGACAGGAGCCGTGGCATGCCATCTCCGGTGTTGGCGCTAATTCGCAAGCCGTCGCCGGAAATGTTCGCATCGATGAGATCGCATTTGGTAAAGACGATGAGATCGGCTTCCCGCCGCAGCCCTGTGGGCGGGCGCGGATCGGTCACATCACGCACCTGGATAACACGGTCAGCAGATTCCAGCGTCCGCTGCGCTTGCGCATTCATCTGCCGCTCGATGTCGCCGGCGGAGTTTCCGCATTCATCGATGCCGGCGACATCGAAGATTCTTATGATTCCGCGCAACAGGTGAATGTCGGCGGAAATCGCATCCCGCGTCGTGCCCGCTTCGGGTGAGACGACGGCGCGGTCATGACCGGCCAGGGCGTTGAGAAGCGTGCTCTTGCCTGCGTTTGGCCGGCCGACGAGAATGAACGTGGGCTCGTGCGAGAGGCGCTCGAAGCGGGCGCTGGAATTCACCAGATCTTCGAGAGATTCATCGATGGCCATGGCGCGATTTTGCACTTCATCGGACGGGAGAAACGTCACATCCTCATCGGAAAAATCGATCCCCACCTCGACCAGCGCCAGCGTAGCGGCGAGCCGGTCCATCAGCGGCCGCAGCCGGCGCGACAACTCTCCCGCAAGAAGCTGCCTGGCGCCACGCAATTCGGCGGCGTTCTGCGCGGAAATCGTCGCGGCGACGCCCTCGGCTTCGGCGAGATCCATCCGTCCGGAGAAATACGCTCGCGCGGTGAATTCGCCGGGCTCGGCGTGACGCGCGCCGGCTTGGACGATCGCATCAACCAGCATTCGCGCCAGCAGCGGGTTGCCGGGGATGTGGAATTCGATGATGTCTTCACTGGTGTAGGAATTCGGGGCGGCGAAGACGCAAGCGACTGCGGGTAGCGTCATGCCGGCGAACGTGAGCTTTGTTCGAGTGAACTGGTGCGATGCGGGAACGGCAGCGGCGATTGTTGAAGCGATTCGAATCGCCTCGGGTCCGCTGATGCGAACGATCATTCGCGCGGATGCTCCGACAGCGCTGGAGATCGCGACGATGGTGTCGGGATGGGACACGGAAGAAGCCTACTCCCTCTCCCCGCCTACGGGGAGAGGGTGGGGGAGAGGGGATGGTTGCGCTTGGCGGCGAATCGCGCTCGCTCGCGGCCAAGCGCAACTGGACCCTCTCCCCGGAGTACCGGGGCGAGGGAGGAGGCGTATTAGTTCTTCCGCTTCTCCGCCTCGCGCTTGAGCTCTTCGGCGCGGTTCTGCAGATTCTGGATCAATCCGGCCAGCCCCGTTTTCTTCGCCTCCGGCTTTTTATCGCCCTGCCTCTGCTTGCTGGCGCGCGTGGCTGGCGCGTCGATGATTACTTTGCCGGCCTTCTCTTCCTCTTCCTTCTGCTTGATGTGATCGCGGATGCGCTTGGATTCGATGATGCCGATCGTCGTGCTGGTCAGGATGTACAGGTTCAATCCGCTGGGTCCGTTGTAGAGGAAGATCGGGAATAGAAGCGACATGTATTTCATGATCTTCTTCTGCTGCTCCTGCTCGGGAGTTCCCTTGGGCTGGAGACGCGTCTGAATCTCGTTCTGGATGTAGAACACGACGCCCAGCAGGATCGGGAGCAGATTGATCGCCGAGATGTGCATCCCGAAGGGAAGACTGATCGCTTTTCCGAAATCGATCAGGCGGTCGGGGCGGGCCAGGTCGTCGATCCACGTGTAACCCCAGAGAAACGGCGCTTGCCGCAGCTCGAAGGTGCTTTGCAGGGAACTCCACAGCGCGATCCAGATCGGCATCTGCAAAAACATCGGCAGGCAGCCGAGAATCGGCGTCATGCCCTGCTCTTTGTAGAGGCCCATCATCGCCTTGTTCAGCTCGTCCTTGTTGTCGCCGTGTTTCTTCTTCAGGCGCTCCATCTCCGGGCCCATTTTGCTCATGCGCAGCATGGAGATCTGCGACTTCTTGGTGATGGGATGAAGGCACAGGCGGACGACGACCACCAGGGCGATGATGGCCAATCCCCAGTCGCGGAAGATCATGTGGAAGAAACCGAGCAGCGCGACCAGCCAATTGATGAGGAACTGGAAGGTGCAGACGCCGCACGGGCCGCTGGTGAGGACCAGCGTGTCATCGTAGCTGCGGGGGAACGCGGAGTAATACGGGTCGTTCAGCAGCTTGCGCATGCGCGGTCCGAAGAAGGTCGGCGCGCTGAGCGTCAGTGATCGGCCTGCCGCGACCGGGATGTCATTGGTTTCGAAGGTGACCAGGACGTGGCGCTCGTGGGGATCAGAATTGGGATTCAGGGCGAAGCTCTGAACCTTCTCGATGTAATTCGGCGACGCAGACTTGCTCTCCAGCGGCTCGGGACGGACCAGGGCGTTGAAGTAGACGCTGGAGGTACCGGCCCAGAGCAGCGGCATGTTGTCCTTGCCGCGCGTGAGGTCCAGCGACGGCTTTTTCGCGTCGTGCTCCTCCACCATGTGATGCGTGACCGCGATCTCGTTGTAGCCCTTGTCGTAGCCGCTGAGAATTTGCAGGTCCGGACCGCGCTCCGATTCGCGCGGCGGCGTGGTGGGACCGTTGAACAGGATCCGCACCTTGGCCGGCTGGTCGGTCAGGTTTTCGAACGTGTGGCGGACGACGGGCTCGAACCCTTTGTCCTTGCCGTTGCGGTCGTTCAATTCGAATGTTTTGCGAACGATGACGGACCCGACGGTGATGGAAAACGTCGCCGAGCGCTTTGAGCTGGATTCCAGATTCCACGCGACGCCGCCGACGTCGAACGTGGTTCCATTGACTGAAATCGTCCGTGTCGTCAGCGCATTGGTGAGTGGATCGGTGGGATCGTAGGGCTTCTGGAAGATGTACAGGCTCTTTTGATCGGGAGCCTTGAAATCCTTGAGCGTGATGTGCTCGATGGATGCGCCGACGCTGGTCAGGCGCATCTCCATCGGGACGTCGGGATCATTCGCCCCCAGCACGACAGCTGTCGGCGCGGTGGCAGCCTTCAGGATCGGCGCGGGATTGGTCGCGGCGACAGCCTGAGTCGAAGCAAGCGGCGAAACCACAAGCGGCTGGGTTGCCGGACCGGTTGTGGATTGCACGATGGGCGCAGTCGTGGGCGCCGTCGTGGACGTTTGCCCCGGTCGCTTCCATTCAGGGTGTTGCTGATACAGATGCGCGATGAAGAGCTGCCAGCCGAATATCACGGCCATCGACACCAGCATCATCGTGATCAGTCGTTTTGTATCCATTTATGAATTGCCAATCGTCGGCGGAGGCTGACTACAGAGTGTTACCGTCCATCCAGCAGGCGTGTCCCGAGGAAGTTGTCGAGGTCTTCGATCGCTTCGACCTTTTTCACGGTGGTATCGACGTCGTACATGAGCCGCACAAATTCGATGGCCGTCTCCGTGACGACCACGAAGCTGCTGCGCGGGTCGCGATCGCGCGGCTGGCCGACGCTGCCGACGTTGATCACCGCCTTTTCATCCGTCACTTCGAAGCGGTAGTCCAGCTCATCCGGGCTATAAAAATCCGGCCCTTCTAGAAAGACCCCCGGCACATGCGTGTGGCCGACGAAGCATAGGCGATCGAAACGCTCGAAAATGCTCACGAATTTGCCGGGATTCGTGTAAATATCGTCGGGAAAGATGTATTCATTGATCGGCCGGCGCGGCGAAGCGTGCACAGCCAGAAATTCATTGGTCTTAACGCGAACCGGCAGGTTCCCCAGATGCTTCCAGCGATCCGCGCGGCGGGCGGGATCGGGATCATTCTCAAACTGCTGCCGCGTCCAGTAGCACGCGCTTTCCGCGCCGCTGTTGAAATTGAACGGCTCATAGAAGACCGCGAAGTCGTGATTCCCCATCAGCGTCACGCGACATCGCTGGCGGACCAGATCCAGGCACTCCATGGGGTTGGGCCCGTAGCCGACGACGTCGCCGAGGCAGAGGATGTGCTCGATCCCCCGCCTGGTGATCTCCTCGAGGACCGCCGTGAAGGCTTCGAGGTTGCCGTGAATGTCGCTGACGATGGCGAGCATAAGACCAAACGCTTCCAGGAAATCGAAAGTCCGGTGATGGTAAGGAACGGGGGCATGCACCGTCAATTTGCCCCCGGCTTGATTAGTGCAGCAATTCTCTCGGTTCCGCTCCCGCCGCCCCGTCCGCCGGGGCATCGCGCCTTTCGGTCGGACCGGCGCGGAGGGTGGTGACATCCGTCATGGCGCTGGCGACGTAGGCATCGACAATCCGACGCATCTCATCGCGCGTGTCCGATAACGCGGGATCGGTGAGCGGCTCAATCGCCGGCGTTGGGTTCAGCGTGTACCGATAAAGCGATGTTCCTCCCTCGGCGCCGACCACCAGAAGCTTGTCGCCGCGGACAATGGCGATCGCCTGATCGGAACCGGACCCGCCGGAGCCTTTGAAGATCGCGAAATTGTCATCGCCAGCCCTAAATGCGCCGGAGAACAGATTCCTCGCCCAGGTCGCCTGCGGCCCCGGCACATCCAGCAGCCCGAGAATCGTTGGCACGATGTTGATCTGACTGGCCGCCTCGTGTCTGACCAGGCCCTTTTCGCTCAGCAGCGGCGAATAGAACAGCAATGGCACGTGGTGAAACAATACGTGCGCGTCGGTGAGCCTCGGCGGGACATGAAAGCCATGATCGCCGACGAACACAAACAGCGTGTTGGCGAAATATTTCCGCTTCTTCGCCTCGTCGATGAAACGCCCCACGCACCAGTCGGCATAGCGGACGCCGTCGATTCGCTTGTTCAACTCCCCCATGTCGCTGGTCCGCTCAAACGCCAGCGGAGGCAGATCAAATGGGGCATGGTTCGACAGCGTAAGAACAAGTCCAAAAAATGGGCTCCCCTTTGCGTCCGCCGCCTCAAACTCTTCATTCGCGCGATCGAACACATCCTGATCGGTCACACCCCATACCCGGTCGCGCATGATGGGATTCGGAAAGTCCGGCGACCCGATGAACTTCTCCATTCCCTGTTTGCGGAAGAACCCGATCATGTTGTCCCAGTCGAGGTTCCCGTTGTAGAGAAACATGGTCTGATACCCGCGCCGGCGGAGGATCTCGGGCAGACTCAGGAACGGTTGGTTCGAGACCATGTTCTCCATGAGGTATTCAAACCCAGGCAGGTTCGGAAATCCCAGCAGCGAGCAAAACACTCCCTGGTGCGTATGCGTTCCGCCCGAAAACGCGTGATCAAACAACACCCCCTCGCGCGCCAGTTCATCAAACCGCGGTGTCTTCGCCGGGGACGAGCCACACGCGCCGACAAATCGCGCCGAGAAACTTTCCATTACCACCAGCACCACATTCGCCGGGCGGGCGGCAGCGACGCCGGCGGGTTGGACCAGCTTGATCGTATTCGATCCTGGGCCCGTCCGTTGGCGCAAGACCGTCGAATGCTGCGGGTCCACCAGCGTCTCGCCCGGCTCGACCACTAGCTTGCGCACAACTTCCCGCGCCGCATCCAGCGGCACTCGCCGCATCCAGCTTGACGAGCGCGCATGGCGGAGAGAGTCGATGCCCGACTGCCCGAGCGCGAATAGCCCGTTCAGGCTCATCTGGTTCACGAACTCGTTGCAGCTGTGATACGCGTTCCCCCAGCGCAGCGGCTCGGATTGCAGTCCGCCGCGCATGCCGATGACCACGCCAACGATCAGCAACGTCATCGCAATCGCTTCGAATCCAGGCTCGACGGCGGCGTTTTCAACCGTGGGGGTGCCCAGCGTTCGCCGCATCAGCCAATGGACACCGAGCAAGAAGGCGAGCGTCAGGGCGATGCACAGCAGGGCGTATTTCCAAACGGGATAGTTGTACCAGATCATCCCCACGACGGTTTTGGGCTGATCGAAATACTTGAACGCCAACTGGTTGTAGCGCGTCTGGAACTCATGGAAGAATTCGAACTCAGCAATCAGCACAAAAATGATGATCGCCATCGCCGCCGTGGTCACCCCCAGAAAGATCTTCCTCAGTCGCGCTGAATGGCGAAGCCCAACCCAGGGCAAATGTCCGACAATCACCACCGGCAATGCCACGTAGCACGCGGTCGCAAGGTCAAAGCGAAGGCCGTACAGGAAGCTGCTCAGCAGCTCGCGTTTGTCGGCGCCCTGCGCGCTGGCAATGTTCATCCAGATCATTCCCGCGCGAAGCACTTCGAACAGCAGAACTAAAAGCGCGATCAGCCCGAGAAAGAACCAGGTATGCCGCGAGCGCCAGCGAGCCCGCGTAGGCGCATCGCTAGAGGCCGAAAGTACATGTTGTGTCACATCAGAAATTTCGGACATGGGATCGCGGGATGGTAGCAGGATTGTCGGAACGTGAATACGCCGAAAGCGACTCCATGTCGATCACCCCGGCGACACCAGCACGTGCCAGACACCGCGATTCTTCTCCGCCGTTCCAATTTCCTGCCACCCCCCGAGTTCTGGCGGGACCGTCTGCCCTTCCCGGCAATGCACCATCACCGCCGCCCGCTTGCCCTTGGCGATGATGTCGCTAACTGATTCTGTTCGCGTAACAACGCGGTTCAAATAAATCGGCACATCCACCGGCGATTTCTGAAACCGCCCTGGCGGTGCATAGAGCCAGACCTCCGCGTCACCCGGCAGCGCGGCGACAATCAAATCCGCCACAGGCCGACCGTCGCTGCGCCCGCGAGGACTTTGTGCGTATCCGTACATCAACAGCGCCTGTGCTCCGATCATGGTGATGACAGCGACGGGAAGGAGCGTCCGCCGCCCGCTCGGGTCGATCCGCCAACCCATCAGGACGATCACCGACCCCGCGACCGACGAAGCTGCCGCGAGTTTCCACGACCACCAACCCGCCGAGCCATCCAACCTCTGCACCAGCGGCGTAGCGCCCGCAACGGCCAATCCCACCACGGTGAGCAGCAGAGCCGCGAACGTGAAATGGCCCATCCCGCGCCGCCAGCGCTCGGCCCCCGCGTCGGCTGGATCACCCAGACGCAAGAAACCCATCGCGCAGATTAGCGCCGCCGGCGCGAGCATCGGCTGCAAGTACCGATCGTTCTTGTCCTTGAAGAAGACCATCACGACGATCGGCACAAACACCATCGCCAGCAGCATCACGGCCCTGGCGGTGCCAAATTTCTTCTGACACAGGAACACCGCGCCCAGCACAAAAAATCCGGACCACGGCAGCAGCAGCGGAATGAGCGAGAGATAAACCCACGCCGGGTCCGCCGGCTCGTCGATCGCGCCGACGCGTGACACTTCCCGATACCACGTCAGCACCTGCCCGCTCATGCGCGTCGACACATACACCGGCCAGGGCAGGGCGATCGCCATGGCCGCGATGACGCCGGCAATCACTGGCCCCCATCCGATGCGTGCGATTGCAAAGTCGCTCCCGCGCCAGCGCCGCCAAATCAGGAACACCGCGATCGGCGCCAGCGTCTCCACCAGCGCCACCGGCCCTTTGCTCATCAGCGCAAGACCAATCGCCAGCCCGGCGGCAATGCATCCCAACCACGGCCGAGTGCGCGGGCGCAGCAGCAGTGCAACCAGCACGGCGTTCGCGATCGTCGCCCACAGCGCCAGGTGCACATCCGTCGTCTCCACCCGTGCGAAACGGAGGAACATCAACGTCGACCCCATGATCGCCGCCGTCGCCAATCCCGCGGCGTCGGAAACGATCACCCGCCCGAGCCAAGCCGCCGCCACCAGCGTTGAGCACCCGATCGCCAGCGCCGGCCAGCGGACGTGCCAAGCGAGCCGTTCATACGCCGCATCCCGCGCCGGTCCAGCCGACGACAGCGCCGCCACCTCCCCCGGCGGCACCAGCGCCGCCGTGATCCACGTCGCCAGCGGCGGCTTGGAAGTCCGCGGCTCACCTTTCAAAGTCGGAATCAGCCAGGGCCCGCCACGGCGCATTTCAAGCACCGTCCCCACCACAAGATTCTCACTCCCGCTGGAAAACTCCAACCAGCTCAACGTCGGCGCCACCCCGACAAAGAACACCACCGCGATCAACAGCGCGCGAACCGTAAACCGAGCAGCCCCCCCGCGCTCTTCTGTATCTGCACTCGCTTCGTCGCCCGTCAACATGGGCGCGGATTGTAGCGGCGACTTCGCTCAGGCACAGGCAGACCAGCCGCGGACGCCCGTTCCGGCTCCGCGAATTCCAGCCGCTTTTCCTCTCCGGTATTTCCTGCGAAGATGGAGAGCATGGGCGAATCGAAGTCAATCGGAATCACACTCCTGGGCTGCGGCACCGTCGGCGGCGGTGTGGCGAGCATCTTGCTGAAGCAGCGCGAGCTGCTGAAGCAGCGCACAGGCGTGGACCTGGTGCTCAAACATGTCGTTGTCAAGAGCAAAGAAGAGTACCCGCCGAATGCCGCCGAGCTGCCGATGTCGCTGGATGCGAATGCGGCCATCGATGATCCGGCGTCCAACGTCGTCGTGGAACTTATCGGCGGCACTGGCGTGGCGTTCACGTTCGTCGAACGCGCGCTCAAGTCCGGCAAAGCCGTCGTCACGGCGAATAAGGCGCTCCTGGCCGTCAAAGGTCCGGAATTGTTCAAGCTGGCGCGCGAGAAGAACACCTGCATCGCATTCGAAGCCTCCGCCGGCGGCGGAATTCCCATTATCGACGCCCTCCAGCGCGGCCTGATCGCCAATCGCGTCGATGCTCTGCTCGGCATCGTCAACGGCACCTGCAATTTCATCCTCTCCCAGATGACGCAGAAGGGCTGGAGCTACGACCAGGCGCTGAAAGAGGCGCAGGCCCAGGGCTTCGCGGAGGCCAATCCGACGATGGATGTGTCGGGCAAGGACTCGATGCAGAAGCTGGCCATCCTTGGCGGACTCGCGTTCAACGTGCGCATCGATGAAACGGACATTCACCTGGAAGGCATCGACAAACTTGACGCCGCCGACATCAAGTTCGCCGATGAGCTGGGATATGTCGTGAAACTTCTGGCCATCGCGTCACGCGCGAAGATCGGGCCGGACCATCAGAAAGATCCGATTTCATTGCGCGTGCATCCGACGCTCGTGCACAAGGACGATTTGCTGGCGCAGGTTTCCGGATCATTCAACGCCATCAGCTTCTACGGTCACGCGCTGGGGCACGCGCTCTTTTATGGTCGCGGCGCGGGGCGCATGCCGACGGCGTCGGCGGTCTTGTCAGATATCATCGGCATCGCGCTGGGCACGACGCCGGCGCAATTCAAGCAGCTCAACGTATTCCCCGATCAGACGCCGCGCGCCAATGTTTTGCCCTTCGATCAGCTCCAGAGCCGCTACTACCTGCGTCTGGCCGCGAAGGACCAACCCGGCGTCCTCGCCGCCGTCACCAAAGTCCTGGGCGATCAGAACATTTCGCTGGCCTCGTTCCTTCAGCATGAAACCACGGGCGGCGGAACGGTGCCGCTCGTGCTTACCACCCACCTCGCGCGCGAAGGCGCAATCCAAGCGGCGATGAAGCAAATCGACGGCCTGCCCTCGATCACCTCCCCCACCATCCTGCTGCGGATCATCGATCAGCCGAAGGAATTTGGGCTCTAGCCCTTTCCTCACTGTTCCATTTTTTTTGAAATTCCCACCGCCCGCGCCCACTCATTTAAATGCGTCAGGTTTGCTCACTTTGTATCCGGGAGGAAAAATCATGTTTCGCTTCTTCAAACATTGCGTGCCCATGGGATTCTTCGTTAGCGCGTCTGTGGCCGCTGCCGCGACGACGAGTTACACGTTCGTCGACCTGCACCCAGTGGGGCCGGTCAATTCGCAAGGCAACACCATCGTCGTCGGTCAGCAAGCCGGCTACGTCGACGTTCCTATCGGCGGCTTCGCGCACGCGGCAATCTGGGCAGGCACCGCCGACAGCTTTGTTGATCTCAATCCAGACGGATTTCTCATCTCCAACGCGCACGCCACCGACGGGAGCCACCAGGCCGGTGGCGGCGCGGGCAATGATGGCGTTTCGCACGCGCTGCTGTGGTCGGGGACGGCCGCGAGTTTTGTTGATCTGAACCCCGCCGGCTACGCCGGCTCCGAAGCGCACGCCGTCTCAGGAAATCTCCAGGGCGGGAGCGCTTTTGTGACGGACAACGGTCCGGAGCATGCGGCGCTGTGGTCGGGAACCGCCGACAGCTTCGTTGATCTGAATCCCACGAACATCACTATCCAGCAGTCGCGCATCAATGCGACGCAGGGCAATCAACAGGGCGGCTCGGGCAACGTGGGCAGCGAGTTGCACGCGCTGCTCTGGTCCGGGACCGCCGACAGCGCCGTCGATCTGCACCCCGCTGGAGTGACCTCTTCAAACATCCTTGCGATCAGCGCAACGCAGCAAGTCGGCGAGGCCGACGTGGCGCCGCACGCCGCGCTGTGGTCCGGCACGGCCGACAGCTTCGTCGATCTTCATCCTGAAGGCTACTTACAGTCCAGCGCTAGAGGACTGAATGCAGAATTCCAGGTAGGCGTCGGCGAGTTCCCCGTGTTCGAAAACGGCGAGCTGGTCGTCAGCTTCAGGCACGCCCTGCGCTGGTCCGGCAGCGCCGACAGCGTGCTCGATTTGCACAACTTCCTACCTGACGATTTCACCGGGTCGACCGCTACCGGCATCGACGAGAACGGCAACATCCTCGGCTTCGCCAGCATCGGCGTGTCGACGCACGCGGTGATGTGGATCCCGCAACAGGCGACGCCAATTCCGCTGCCCGCCCCGCTCACGCCCATTCTTGCATTGGGCGCGCCGGCCGTCGCCTTTGGCGCGCGAATCGCGCGACAACGGCAACGCTAAGACACTTCGCTCAAGCGCGCTCCACATGAGGATCGTCTTATGTGCTGGGCGTCTGTTTTTCTTGAGATATCTCGCGTCACGCCGTTACATTATTGCTTCTTGCGGCGCTCAAAGTGGGTGCGCCGGTGATTCATTTCATCTAGCGGGAGTGTCCATGAAAAAGCAGTTGCTCAAGTGCAGTGCGGCGGGTCTTGTTGCGCTTCTGGCAGGTCAATTCGCGTCTGCGGCAACGGCGACTTACACCTTCGTCGATCTGACCGGCACCTTCACCGACGCCGACGGACACGGCATCGGCGGCACGCAACAGGTGGGAACCGGAGATGCCCACGCGCTGCTCTGGACCGGCTCGGCCGCCAGCGTTGTCGATCTTCATCCCGATGGCCACGAGTCGTCTGAAGCCTTCGCCACTTCCGGATCCACCCAGGCCGGCGTCGCAACCCTGCCCTTAGGTTTCCCGCACGCCGCCGCCTGGACGGGCTCGGCGGCGAGCTATGTTGATCTTCACCCCACCACCGACGAGGGTTCCGAGTCCCACGCCTACGGCGCCGGCGGCGATCAGCAGGTCGGCGATTTCAGCCCGAATGATGGAACAACTCATGCGGCGCTGTGGACCGGCAGCGCGGCGAGCTACGTCGATCTCAGTCCGACCGATGCCAGCAGCGCTCACTTGTACGACACCGACGGCGCACATCAGGTTGGCGATGCCAATCCTGCGTCGTTCAACCTGCACGCCGGCCTCTGGTCCGGCACCGCCGACAGCTTCGTCGATCTGAATCCAACCGGCTTTACGAAATCCACCGCCCGCGGAGTCGGCGACGGCGAGCAGGTCGGAGACGGCAGCATCTCGGGCGACATTGGCGATCAGCACGCCTTGCTCTGGTCCGGCACGCCCGACAGTTTCGTCGATTTGCATCCCGACGGCTTTGACGAATCCAGCGCCAATGACGTCGCCGGCGGCGTGCAGGTGGGCTGGGCGGCCCTCAATTTCCAGCTCCACGCCTTGGCATGGTCCGGCAGCGCCGACAGCTTCATCGACTTGGGCACCTTCCTCACCGACGACTACTTCAGCCCCGTCGCCGAGCGAATCGACGAGAACGGCAACATCATCGGCACGGCATTCTTCTCCGACGCCACACGCCACGCCATCCTGTGGATTCCGCAGGACGGCCCGGTGCCAACGCCGCTCCCCATGCCCCTGGGCGCGCTGGCGGCGATGCCGGTGCTGTCGGGAATGGCCGGAATTCGCGCGCTGCGACGCCGAAGGTGATGCTCGCGTCGCCTGATGCGCTCACGCCGCCATCGCCCTCGCGTCGCCCGAGCGCAGCATCGCGGGCGGGATGCCCGGCTCCACGCCCAGGCTCACCGGGAAGTCGGCTGACGCGCCGCGCTTGGTCGAGCGGATGGCGGTGACGCGATAGTTCACCTGCGCCGTCCCCGCCGGCAGCGTGATGTCGATGAATCGCTTCACGCCGACCGTCGCGAGCAACTCGAATGCCCCCCCTGCGATCTGCCGCTCGATCTGGTACATCGTCCCCTCGCTGCCTTTGGGGTGCTTGCACTTCCACTTGATTTCCATATCCCCCAGCGATCGAAGCGACGCTTTGAACTGCGTCGGTTTCCCCGGCGCCGCCAGGGGGGAGGGATCAGCCGGTGGCGGGACCAGTGCCTTCACGTAAACCGACTCCCCCTCGATCCCGGCCGTCGCCTTGATCTGCCCCATCATCGACGCCCCGAGCTGCGACATGTCGCGCATCGCCGCGTGCAGCGCAAGCGTCGCCGAGCGGGCCACCTGCTCGGCGAGGTCTCGCTGTTGCAGCTTCTCGATGGCCGTGGCGACTTTCGCCTCGAGCTGCGTCACCTGCTCTTCCTGCAATCCAATTTCCGTCGCATTCTCGGCCCATTTGGGCAGGCGCAGGCGGTAGAAGAGGATGCGCGGCGTGGTGTTTTCCGGAACGATGGCCATGATGAAGCCCGCTTTCTCGCTTCTCCCGTCGAAGCGCGACGCCGCGGCGAATGCGGCGCGAATCTCATCGGCCGATTGTGAGGCATGACTTCATCGAGACCGCGAAATCGCGTCATCAACCCCGTTTTCAGTACTGCCGCTGGCGTTGACGTCCGCATAAATGCCGTCGGATGTGACATCCGACGGGTCCAACGCCCCACCCGCCGGGCCGGCGATGACGATCGACCGGCCGGATGAAGCATCAAACGGGCCGACCGCCCCGCCGCCCGGGCCCAGCGCAGTGCCCGCCGGGCCAACCCACGCGTCCGCCGGGCCGTGTCAACGGCGCAACGGGCGGGATGGATGCGCGGACGGGCCGCATGTCACATGCGAGCCGCTGGTGGAACAATGACAAGGCGCGGCATTTGATTCTCTCGCGTCTTGCGCCTGGAGTTAGCGAACGATAATCAATCGTCGGCTGATCAAGCGCCTCGGAGCGGGGACGTGGATGGCGGTATCGTGGACCCTCCTCCCAATCATCGCGATCACGTTCCTCTTATTGAATCGGCCCGTGATCCTTTACCGCAGCGGATTACCGTCGAAAGACGAGATCTACGCGTACCGCAACGCCCACCGCGGTTTGTACCCTCCGCTGCCCAAACCTCTGTGGGCGCCCTACCTCATCGCGGACAAGCAAGGGATCAGCTGGTTTCGGCAAACGGGCAACGTCCCGCAGCCCACAGCGCACGATGCATTTTATGGTGGGCCGACGCACTTTTACCTGAACTATGCGGAGCCCGGGCGATTCGAAATGGTCTTTGTGCCACGCCAGGGCCTTAGCACCATCATCTTGCAGGAAACGATCGAGCTGCGCGACAGTGGCAACGTCTCTGCGGGATTCGTCTTTGGACATGCGACACGAACGGCTCACGGAGCGACGTTTGGGTGCTGGCAGATCACCGTGCCGCGCTGGCTCATCGTCGCATGCACCCTGGCCCCCGCCTGCATCATGACAATCAACGCTGTTCGGCACGGGAGGCGCGCGCGGCGGTACCGGCGAAGGCATCTCTGCAAGCGCTGTGGCTACGATCTCCGCGCCACGCCCGACCGCTGCCCGGAGTGCGGTGCGGTTCCTCCACAAAGGGATCGGCAGAATGACGGACGCTCTGCTCTCTGCTGAACTTGGCGTCTTGGAGCCTTGGCGTTGAGGATTCTTTGATTTCAACGATCGGCATTCGCCATCAGCCGCTGGCGGGCGGATTCGAATTGCTCGTCGGTGAGAATTCCCTGGTCGCGCAGCGTCTTGAGATTCTCCAACTGCGGATGCGGGAGCGTGGGCTCGGGCGCGCGCGGGGGCGGCGGAGCTTTTTTCTTCGGGTCAGCGGAACGCGGCGGCGCAGGAGGGGCGGCGTCGGGTTTCACCAGCTCTTCGCCCTTCTGCTGGCGGTCGTAGGCCTGGCGCATCAGGTTCTTCAGAGTCATTAGCAGCGTATCCGATTCCAAAAATCCGGCGGGCATGCGTAAGTAAACCGTGCGCTCGTCGATGACGCGCAGCGTGCCCGGCGCGCCGGCCAGCGCAGTCAGGGCTTTCATCGCTTCAGTCACGGTGAGCACGACGTCCGGCTCCTTGCGGATGATGCTTTCGATGCCCCAGTGCCCGGCCAGCAGGCGCAACTCGGTGAGTGCCAGCAGCAGGACGGCCGGGCGCGGCGGCTCGCTGAAGGCATCCTTCAGGTCCTGCTCGAGCAAATTGAGCATGTCGATGCTCGTGCAGCGCGTGAGGCGCCGGTAGACGTCCATGCGCTGGCGGTCGCCGGGGATCCAGGTCTTGGGGAGAAATGCAGAGACGCCGATGTCGACGTGCGCCTCGGGCGTGACGGCTTTGGGTTCGTTTTTCAATTGGCGCACGCAGTCTTCGAGGAGCTGGCAGTACATCTCGTAGCCGACGGTCGCGATGTGGCCGGACTGCTCGGGACCGAGGATGTTGCCGGCGCCGCGGATCTCCAGGTCGCGCATGGCAATCTTGAATCCGGCGCCCAGGTGCGAGTACTCCTCGATCGCTTTGAGACGCTTGGCCGCGACGGGCGTGACGGGACGGTCAGCCGGGAGGAGCAGGTAGCAATACGCGCGATGCTTCCACCGCCCTACTCGCCCGCGGAGCTGGTGCAATTCGCTCAGGCCGAAGCGGTCGGCGTTGTTGATGATGATCGTGTTGGCGTTGGGGATGTCGAGTCCGGATTCGATGATCGTCGTGCAGACGAGGATGTCGGCGTCGTGGCGGATGAATTTCAGCATCGCCTCTTCCATCTCGCCTTCGCCCATCTGCCCGTGTCCGATGATGACGCGGGCATCGGGCACCATCTTCTGCACCTCGTCGGCGACCTCGATGATGTTGCTGACGCGGTTGTGGACGAAGTAGATCTGCCCCTCGCGCTGGAGCTCGCGGAGGATGGCCATCTTCACGCGGTTCTTGTCGTAAGCCATCACCTCGGTGACGACGCTGCGCCGATCCTGCGGCGCGGTGGTGAGCGATGAGATATCGCGAAGTCCCAGCATCGACATGTGCAGCGTGCGCGGAATGGGCGTGGCGGACATCGTGAGCACGTCCACGGTCTTGCGCATCTGCTTGAGCCGCTCCTTGTGCGTCACGCCGAAACGCTGCTCCTCGTCGATGACAACCAGGCCGAGGTCGGAGAACTTCACGTCCTTGCTGATGAGCCGATGCGTGCCGATGAGGATGTCGACCTGCCCCGCGGCGGCGCGTTTGACGATGTCCTTCTGCTCCTTGGGCGTACGGAATCGGCTGATCGATTCGATGGAGAAGGGATAATCAGCCATCCGCTCGCGGAAGCTGCGGTAATGCTGCTCGGCCAGCACCGTCGTGGGGACGAGGATCGCGACCTGCTTGCCGTATTCGACGGCTTTGAACGCGGCCCGCATCGCCAGCTCGGTCTTGCCGTATCCGACGTCGCCGCAGAGCAGGCGATCCATCGGGCGGGGCTTTTGCATGTCCTGCTTGATGTCCTCGGCGCTGGTGACCTGGTCATCGGTTGGCTCGTAGGGAAATTCCGCCTCGAATTCGCGCTGCCACTCAGTGTCCGGCGGATACGCGACGCCCAACTCCGCGCGCCTCGCCGCCTGGATCTCGATCAGCTCGGCGGCCATGTCCATGACGGCTTCGGAGACCTTCGCCTTTTGCTTCTCCCACACGCCCGAGCCCAGGCGCGAGAGCTGCGGGTGGCCGTGGAAGCCGCCGATGTATTTCTGGATCAGGTTGATGCGCGCCGCCGGGACGTGCAGCACGGCGTTCTCGGCGAAGCGCAGCGTGAGGTATTCCTCGCTCTTGCCGTCCTTGGCGATCGTCTGCATGCCGGTGAATTTCGCGATGCCGTGAGCGACGTGGACGACGTAATCGCCGACCTTTAGATCCAGGAATGAATCGACGGGGCGCGAGGCGATGACTTTCTTGACGCGCCGGCGCACTTCGTAGCGGTGGAAGAGCTCGTGATGGCCGAGCAAAGCCAGCGGGCGTGGCGTTTCCTCGAAGACAAAACCACGATGCAGATATCCCTGCGCGATGGTGATCGACTTGCCGGCTCCCGGGGCATCTTGCGCCAGAAGCTCCTGGAATCGATTCATCTCGCCGGTGTTCTCGCAGAAGACCGTCACGTCATGGGTCTTGGAAAGCTCCGCGAGCTCGGCGATCGCTTTCTTCGCTTCGGTTTCGAATTTCTGAAGCGACTGGACCGGCAGCGCGACATGGGGGACCTGCTTCCCGCCAACGAAGCTGGGCATCGCGGTGGTGCCCTGATCGAACTGGCTGAGCTCCAGCCGCGTGAGGCCTTCGATGTTCTTCAGCACCGCGTTGAGCGGATAAATGCCTTTCAATTCCGGTAGCCGATCGACGTAACTCTTGGCTTGCTCGGCGATCTCCAGCGGCGCCCAGAGGATCACGATCGTGTCATCCGGCATGTAGCTGAACAGGTGCGTCGATCCGCCGGTTTCCGGGAGCTGGCCTTTCAGATCGATCAGGCGGACGCGCTCCAGCGGCTTGCCGGAGCCCAGCGTGTCGAGGTCGAAGGTTTTGATGGATTCGATCTGATCGCCGAAGAAATCAATGCGGACGGTGATGCCGACCTGTTCCGCTTCCTGCTCGAAATCGCCGGGGAGATAGACGTCGATGATCCCGCCGCGGACGGCGAAATCGCCGGGGACTTCGACCTGCTCGAGGCGGTTGTAGCCGTGGTCGGCCAGCCAGACGATGAGTTTTTCGGGCTCGAGATTGTCGCCGGGCTTGAGCGTGCGGATGAGGTGCTGCAACTGGTCGCGCGAGGGGACGGATTGCATCAGCGCCTGAATCGGCGCGACCAGTATTTCTGGTTCCCTCTCCCTAGCAGGGAGAGGGTTAGGGTGAGGGTAGAGGCGTGCCGAGTCCGTCGGCGTACGCTCGCCGCCCGGCGCCCGCGCGCTTCTACCCTCACCCCCACCCTCTCCCTGCAAGGGAGAGGTGGAAAGGCCAGAAATCAGCCGCAGGCGATTGGAGACTTGCTCCTGGCTGATGCTCCCCAGCGATCCGCCCAGTTCAAGCGCCGGCAACACATCAGGCCGGCGAGCGAGGAACAGTTCCACGTCATCCGCCAGATCATCGGCCTCATCGAGATGCCCGCAGACGAGCACAATCGGGCGTTTCAGCTCCGTCTGAACGGCCGCGACGACGGCAGAGACGCTGCTCCCCCACAGGCCAGACGCCGTCGCGGCGCCGGATTCCTGAAGCGTGCGCGCGAGATCACGCAGCTCGCGCGCAGCGACAAGCCGCCCGATGGCGTCGGGATGGGTCGTTTCACTCATTGGCGGGGAATCTTAGCGCAGTGGCGCGGATCGGTAAAGCCAGGGCTGGTGCTCAAAATCCGAATAACGAAACCAGAAATTCGAATCAAATCCGAATGACGAATTTCGAAAGAGATTTTCCGCCGCACGCGTCATCCTGAGCGAAGCGAAGGATCCAAACCGTTCGAGTGGTTTAGATTCTTCGCGTTGCTCAGAATGACAGCACACTGTTCGTCATTCGTGCTTCGTTATTGATTCGGATTTCTGGTTTCGTCATTCGGATTTGCATGTCACGTCGCCTCGCCGCTCTTCTTCTTCTCTTTCTTCGCCTTCTTATCCGCCGCCTCCTGCGTCGTGGCCTTCTTCTTGGCGGCGGCGTACTCGTCCTTGTTCAGGAGCTGACCTTTGAATTCATAGAGCAAGATCGGCTCAGTCCCCTGTCCGACGGCGGGCGGCAGCTTGATCGTGATTTGCTTGCTGAACTCACGATCCGAGCCCGACAGCGTGTCAATGATGAACAACGCACTCCCGCCGGGAACGGCCGCATCCATCGCCACCGCCCCCACCCCGCCGGCGTCCCATTTTCCTTTGAGGACGAAATGGATCCCCTGATACCCCGGATGCGTGGCCACGACATCGTACTTTTTCTTACGCTGCAAAGTGACGTCGGCCGGCGCGGTGTAACTCTTCCCATTCACCACCACCGTCGCGCCCGGCGGGTCGGTGATCATCTTCACCGTCTGTTTCCCGCCACGCGTAACGGTGGCGCAACCGAGGGCGAGAGAGGAGATAGTAACGATGGCGATGATGCGGATGAATTGGGTCATGACGAAAAGTGTATGGACAGATGCAACCTGCGCGCGATCTTCTCCTCGTGCGCGACAGGCCAGGCCTCGACTCCCCCTCGCCGTACCCGGAGTTTGGGAGAGTCGCACGCTACAACTCAATAGATTTAAGCTCCCAGACGCCCAGGTACTTATCGCCGTACAAATCGCCGGCGGCGTGAAGGTGTGGCACTTCTTCAATCATCAAGAGCGGCTCGGGAAACGAGAATGGTGGCAGCCGGACATTGAGAAAATGCAGCCCGCCCGCGGGTGTATCCCAATGTTTCTTCTTGTCGGGGAAAGTCGTCGTTGCGAGGTACTTCGACCCGCTCCGCTTGAAGTTTTTTACGGCCGCCAGCGCCATGTCGAACGGCAGATGAATGAAACAGTCGCGGCAGATGACCAGATCCGCCGCCGGAAGGTCATCCTGCACGATGTTGCCGTGCAGGAACGTGCGCCCGGGGCGCTCATAGCGGCTCTTGTTCAACTCGATAATGTCGGGAACGATGTCGCAGCCCGTGTAGGTCACATCGCCAAGGTCGATCGTGTCCATCCAATTGAAATCGCCGCACGGCGCATCGAGGATTGATCGGATACCAAGCGATTTAACAAGCTTAGGCAGCTCCTGTCGGATGACGACGGTTTGCTCCAGGTCTGAGCCGGGGCCGGAGACCGAAGTCCCGCCCCACTCGTGCGTCCTGAAATGCGACGTGAAGACTTCCTGCATGTCGGCGTCTATCAGATGGCTCAGCAGCCTGCGCTTTCGCCAGCGCATCAGGGGTTGGAGGATGAAGTTCGGCAGACGTTGGAATATCTCATGGCGAGCACGCTGAAACATCAGTCCGGACGATACTTTACGCGCCCGGGGTCGTCAATTTGAACAGCGGACGATCCTGCTGTTGTTCCTTCCGGCGCAGTTGTCCGCACGCCGCGTCTATGTCGCGGCCTCTCGATTTGCGGACGTGGGCGTTCAGGCCATTATTCCGCAGGATTTCCTGGAAGGTCACGACGTCGTGCGCTCGGGGGCGTTTGTAGGGCAGGCTGGGGACTTCGTTGTAGCGGATCAAGTTCACGTTGGCGCGCAGCGTCTTGCAAACCTGGGCCAGCTCGCGAGCGTGCTCGGGTTGATCGTTCACGCCGGAGAGCAGGATGTATTCCAGGGTGATCTCGCGGCCGGTGTTCTCGAAGTAGTAGCGGCCGGCATCCAGGATGTCGTCGAGTGCGAAATGCTCGGCCCAGGGAATCAATTGCTTGCGCAGCGGCTCGTTTGGTGCGTGAAGCGAAATGGCGAGGTTGATCGGCAGCTCCTCGTGGGCCAGATCGCGCATCTTTGCCGGCACGCCGACGGTTGAGATCGTGATCCGCCGGGCGCCCAGGTTCAGGCATTTCGGATCGTGCATGACGCGAATGGCCTGCATGACGTTGGCGTAGTTGGCCAGCGGCTCGCCCATGCCCATGAACACGACATTCGTGATGCGGGTTTCCGAAGGCGCGAGAATTTCGTTGAGCCGAACGATCTGCTCGACGATCTGCCCCGCCGACAGACTCCCCTTCACGCCGCCGATGCCACTGGCGCAAAAACGGCAGCCTACGGGGCAGCCAACTTGCGAGCTGACACACGCCGTTCGACGATCGGCGTCCGGGATCATCACCGTCTCGGCGAGCGATCCATGCATCCAGCTCAATAGAAGTTTCTGCGTTCCATCCGAGCTGTCCTGCCTGCGCGTGATGCTCGACGTGAAGAAATTCACGTTCTCATGAAGCGTCTTTCTGTCGGATTTCGACAGATTGGTCATCTGCCCGGGATCGAAAACGCCCTTGCGATAGACCCAATCCCGCACCTGATCCGCCCGGAAAATGGGCCAACCCCACCTCTGAACCAGCTGATCAAATTGCGCAGAATTCAGCCCCAGAAACTCAGGTTTTTTCTGATCTGGGCATTCGGAGTGCATACAGTTGGTACGTCGGCAGCCTCGGCAAGGTCAGGCTCCGCGAGCCTTACCTAAGTTTGCCGTATTGTGCGAGCTGAGCATTTGTGAGTTGACCGCCCGCACGATAATTGGTCTGCTGGGGAGGTGCAAATGAACGTTTCGATGCATAATCGGGACAGTCATCGTCGAACCGGCGACGCACGAAAGACCGACCCTGACGGCGGCGTCGGTGTCGTCCACAAGAGCATCGGCGACGGCGGCTCTGCAAACGGTGGAACGCACCGCCGCGAAGAACCCCCCGACGAGCAACTCCTGGCCGACTACCGTGCCGGCGACAAGACGCGCTTCGCGATCCTCGTGATGCGCTACCAACGTGAGCTATATCACTTTCTCGTCCGCTTCCTCGGCGATCGCGCGGCGGCGGAGGACGTGTTCCAGGAAACGTTCCTCCAAGTTCACCAGTCCGCCGACCAGTTCGATCTGCAGCGGCGCTTCCGCCCCTGGCTGTTCACCATCGCGGCCAACAAGGCCCGCGATCTCATCCGCTCGCAGGCACGCCGGCCGACGAATCCGCTGCAAGCTTCGATCAGTCCTGGAGATGACGACAGCGGCGAATTCATCGATCTCATGCAGGCGGCCTCGTCCATGCCCGGCGAGCCGATGGAACGCCAGGAGTTGGCGCAGCAGGTTCAGAAGACCGTGATGGGGATGCCCGAGCATCTCAGGGAAATCCTCCTGCTCTCGTATTTCCATCAGTTTCCTTACAAACAGATTGGTGACATCCTCGATATTCCGCTGGGAACCGTGAAATCGCGGCTCCATGCGGCGGTGGCGCATTTTGCAGACCGGTGGCGTGCAACGAACCACGAAAAGCTGGCGTCGTAGCCACTGATGTTGTTTCGTAAAATGCGGAGCGAGTCGCTCCTGAGTCGTTGTCTGGCACGTCGTGCGTGTTCTGATCTCGACGCTTGCGAAACGGTGAAAGGTTGGTTTAATGAGCAAGCGACGCCCACTTCGTCACTCAGCGTCAGGCTCAAAAGATAAGGGGACCCACATGACCCGGAAGTTGAACAGCGCGGACCGTCACGCCATCGATCTACTTTTGAATCGCGCCGCCGACGGCAATGGCGACGCGAATTTCGTCGCCGCCGCCGCCCCGCAGCCGCGCGTGCAGGCAGTGGAAACCATCTTGAAAGTCCTGGACGTGATGCCCGATGCCGATCCCCCCGCGGATCTCGTGACGCGCACGCTGCACCGCATCGCCCGCAGCGCCTCACCGCTGGCGGCGCCGGAAATGCCCCGCTTCATCGATCCATCGCAGCCGATGGCGTGAACACCTCCACGCTCGAACTTGAATGTCATCCTTCTATGAAGACCCGTAGCAAGTCAACCGGTGTTTCGACGCGGCGGCTCATGCTTCTATCCGAGCATCACCCCGGCGGGGATAGCCCATGGTGGTTGTTCGAACGTCGACGCAACTGCCCTTTCTGAGGTCGAGCCACAGGGCCCAAGGATGAGTCGAGCTCGTTGCGACAACGCAAGCCTGGCGTCGGTCCCGATTGTCCGGTCTTTACTGCATCATTCACCTCATCTCGTGCAGCAGCGGTCGCACCCAGCGGTTGGCCAACGCCGCCAACGCCGCTCGCGAAACTTCGTATTTCCCCGCCGCCCCCCCTGACAGCAACGGTGCGCTATTGAACTGTTCCAGCCACCGATCGCGCAGCTCCCTCGCCGCAGCCACGTGCGCGGGATCGCACTTGGCTTTGGGCGGCCGGCGCTTTGGCTTGCGTTGAACTCTCGTCTCCTGGGGCAACGCCGCATCGGCAAAACGCAACAAGCCGACCCCGAGCCTCAACCGCTTGGGAGCTTGCTGTGCGCGGGCTTCGACGCGCTTGCGTCGCGGGGCCTTGGCTTCGCGCGGCGGAGCCAGGGCTTTGCCGCTCTGACCGGGCCCTTCGACTCCGCTCAGGGCAAGCCCTTCGACTCCGCTCTGCTCGGGCAACACCACGGGCATCGCATCACACCACCGCACCCCCGGCGGAATCGGCAGCACGAGCCGATCCTCGCGCAACGAACCACTATCCGTCTTGGCGGGAAACCAATAGGGCGTGATGGTGTCACCTTCCCTGACGCGGCGCTGCCAGAAAATATGCGTTCTCGCCTCCCCTTGCCGCCCCCGAGCTCCCGTCCGAAACGCGATCGGCACGAACCCGAGCGACTCCCAGAAGTAGTTGGCCTCGATGTCCTGCGCACACCACAGGCAGAACAATTTGCACCCGTAGGCCGCCCGCTCGAAGACCGCTTTGATCAATGACGCCCCAATCAACGATCGCTGCCTCCCCGGCATCACGTTGAGTTGGTAGATGATCCCCACATCATCGCGTTTGAAATACCGATCCTGTGAAATGCAGTAGCCAACCCGCGAAGCCGGTTGCCCTGAGCCTGTCGAAGGGCCTTCTTCCGCCACGAGAACATGCCCCGCCGCGATCTTCGATTCCAACTGCTTCGTCGGCATCCACCCCACCATCTTCGTGTGCAAACGCTGCAGTGAATCGATGAACGCCAGATCCGCCATCGTCGCGACGCGCACGTCGATCGGCACTCTCGGAATGGGAACGATCGCTGACATGTTTGCTCACGGAATCGTTATGGGCATCGTCATCGCTTCCAGCTTTCTGCCCGATGCATCCTGAATATCGCTAGGCGAATTCGTGTACGCGACGACAGTCTCCCCCGCCTCCGCCGGGCCGATGACGAAGAACACGCGCACCACATCAAAGCTCACCGGCTCGATGGTCGCCCCCACATAGCGAAACCCATCGATCCGACACCACCACTTCCCCGGATCCGCCGCCAGGATTTCCACCAGCGGATTTTCCTCGGAGGTATCAAACGCCGGCCGAATCTCCACATCGTCCGGCGAACTGGAATACAGCTCCGCCGAGACGATGTTCAGCGGCGGCAGCGGCGCGGCCGTCGGCAGGATGCGACGCCTGCGGCCACGGAATGGAATGGGGGGAACGATGACCATGGGGAGGCAATACTGATTGATGAATGCTGGTTAATGAATCGAGGCCGGGGAGGCTGAATGATGAATGCGAACGCGGAACGGGAAATCCCTGTTCAGCACTCAACATTCACCATTCAGCATTTCCGCTCCCCCCTCACGCCGCCGCCGACGCCGACACACCGCCGGCGATGTAGGCGGAAATCGCTGGAGAAATTGGCCCCAGCTGGTTTCTGGGCGAAAACCAGGCCGCGCAGATGAAGACCTGGCTGCCCGCGGCGACGCTGGGCGGAAATTCGATGTCGAAATCCGTCCGCGTGCTCGAGCCAAAATAGGTCCAGTCCGCGATATCCGCTGGAGCTTCCGCTCCGACGAACGTCCAGACCGCGGCGCCGGCGACTCCGTCCGGCTTGCCGCGACGCTCGGAATCCTGCGCCGACAGCTTGGCCTTGAGGATTCGCCCGATCGCCGTCGGCACCTTTACGTCGGGGTACTCGGTCGGCGGGTTGATCGGAGAAGGCGAGTCATCGTGAACCGGAAGGTTCAGGTCCAGCTTCTGCTGAACGGTGACGGCCGGGTTCGCCTGAATGATGCGCACCAGCTGCCGGGCATACGCCTTGGCCTCTTTGCGCGCCACATTCTTGGCGCCGATCGTGCCCTTGGTCCGGGTCGTCGGCTCCATGCAGACTGCATATGCGTCGACCAGGTCGGACACCAGGCCAGCGAACGTCGTGGCCTGCGCCGGAAGAATTCCCAGGCCGGCGGCCCCCGCCGTGATCCCGGCCGACAGATTCTGCAGATAGGTCACCAGAAGCGAGTCCCGCGTGGGGAGAAAATCGCGATTCATGGTTCCACTCCTTATTCGAGGAGCATTCGATCAAACATAAGCTCCGGCGACGGCGGCGAATTCATTCGCCGCAAAAGTACGCGTCGCTGAAGCTGGAAATATATTTCGGCGTTTTAAAGATTCACTTTAGAATCGCGCAAGATTGTAAGATTGGCGAACCGTGAGACGTTGCTTGAGGGGGCGCGGTAATGAGATGAAACGCAACTAGAACGTCGCGAGCACCGCAAAGCGATTTATCGCACCCCGGAAGCGATTCGCCACCGGCAGCCGCATCCACCGCGGTTTTATTTGACCCTTAGGAGGCGCGGGCGTCGGCATTCTTGTGGAAGATCGTGCGGCGGGCATTGCCGCGATTCAGGACGGTGGTAGACGACACCACCTGGCGCACCCGAGCGATCCTAGGCATGACGCGGCAGCCTACCGACGCGGGATTGAGCGAGCAAGGCTAATCAGGAATGTCCCGAACGCCATTCGCTTAACCACAACGCGCGCTGTGCTTTGCCTTTAGGTTCTGTCGCGGCTCTTTCAGCAGGTCGTACTCTTTCAGCCGCCGCTTCAGTTTGCGCGGCTCCCATCGGCCCGGCCGGTCCGGGTTGATCAACAGACGGGTCGTCAACACGCACCCCGGTTGCAGCAACGCGCACAGCCAACGCATGGTATCGATGAAGCTCACACGCCACATGTTCACGCCGGCACGCTGCGCGAACTTCAGCATCGTCATTCGCACCAGGTTCCAAACGATCAGGTATATCATCAGCTCTTTGATCACGCCCTCGACGGTTTTGCTTTTCAGCGTGTTCATCTTCGCGTGCGTCTTGAGTTGATTGAAACAGGTCTCGATGTTCCAGCGATGGCCATACAAACGCATGATCGTCTCGGGGGGATACGCGAGCGGATCGAGCAGCGTGGTGGCGACGTAGACCACACGCGTGCGACATCCTTTTCGCGGCACGACGTAACGCACGATGCGGATCGGCAGTTCCTGCGGCAGCGACAGCCACATCGTTTCGCTCATCCAGACTGGCCGCCGCGCGGGAAGCGTCCACGTCTCGACATGATCTCTCGCGGTGCCCGTGGGCCGGCGCTGGTGCAGACGCATCACCGTGTCCACGCCGTGCCGCATGAGCAAGGCGATCTGCGCGTAGGAGCAAAACCCGCGATCCGCCACGAGAACATCCCCTTTTCGCAGCAGCGGATGCAAGGCGAACATCTCCCGCGCTTCGTGCGTGAACAGCGGACAGCATAGCGCCGTCAGCACACAGCCGCTGAGGGCATCGATCACGCCCAGCAACCGCGCCACGGGAAAGCCGCATCCCTCACGCTGGCCGGCGGGATAGCCGAAGTGGCGACGCAACTCGATTGTGTCCGGCATGGCAAAGCCGCTGACGTCCCCCAGCAACACCCGCCGACCGTTGAGCAGCGTCGCCTCGCCGCGCGTTGCTGCTTCCGCCATCTGCGCGACCTTATCGAAGATCCGCGTAAACAACGCCAACGGCAATTTCATCCGCGCCGCGCAGTAGCTCGACGCCTGGGTCGGCAGATTGCCCAGGTGACGCAAGGCGTTGATGGCGCAGTTGCCATGCAGGATCTGCAGCGCGAAGAACCAGACGATTTTGGTCGGCGTGAGGGCACGCTGGCGCCAGCGATGACCCGCTTCGCGTGCCAGTTGATCGACGTCCAGGCAGAAGTGCCTCTCCATCTGCGCCTTGACGTGCGTCAACGCCGCACGAACATGTTGAGCCATCCTTGGCCTCCTGTGCGAGTGAGAGTTTGAGCACCCTCATCTTCGCAGGAGGCCTTGGTTTGCGCGAGTCAACCTAACGCGCGCAACGGCGCGGAGTTATGAACTAAACGAATGGCGTTCAGGAATGTCCCCCCTTTGGGTTCCTCTGTCCCCTTTGGGTTCCTCAAAGCGCTTGACTTCAAACACAGCCGCTCATCCGTCCTTTTCCAGCTGTGGCTTCCCCTCAGCATTACTCCGCTGCTGCAACGGGTAGCATTCTCACCTCAATGAGGGTGCTCACCGATTGAATCTCGTCCGGCGCCCCTCTGTGTCGATTTCTATACACTCCAACTTCGCCGCTTCCTGAATATGAAGCATATGCTGTCTGATACCCCTGCTTCTCGAAGGTAAATGTGTGGCCCAATCCATGTTCAACTTGCCTCGCGATCACCACTCCATCCGCGCCGGTGGTGGTGAGAATTCGCCGTTTATCAATATCATTTCCGCCGATATCCGAGAACATTGCACGGTGGGTCGTAACGACGCCCGGCAAGGGCGAATTCCTTTGGGCGTCTATGATCCTGAACTGCAATGTTCGGGAGCACCCCTGGATTAACGTAACAAGCAAAAGTGTTGTTGCGATCCTCACAGCGTTCGTAGTGAGCCCCCTCTTACCGAAGAAAGGCAACAAGCTCATGTTCGACCTCCCAAATAATGCCAAAGTGGTCCATAAGCCGAGGACCTTCAGGGTCATTGAAAGTGAGTTCAGTTCCTGTCGGGTTCAAGGGCGTTTGCTCTCCTCCATTGTCTTGGGATTCCGAATGCAGTTCGAACGTTTGCGACAGTAAATCGCCCGAAACGTACTGGGTCGATAGTTGCTAGTTTAGCGACGGTGTGATTCTCAAACTTATTGCTGGTGCGAATATCATTGGCCAGCATCACGGCCGATGTCCCGCTCCAGCTATATCCATGGATTCGATTGCGCGCGCTTGATCTCTATCAGCCGGATCATATTTACCATCACCATTGAGGTCCAACCGCTTCAGAACCCAGTCGAGGATTGCGCTGTCGAACAAGGAGCCATGGGAACATCGATCACGCCCTGCACCTTGGTCAAAAACTGACGCTCCCCGTCGGGGTTGTCATCTGCCTGGACCGGAGAAACTACTAGGGCGTTCTCGCGAGATGAAGCAGGATACAGGACATTTGCCCGGTAGTAACCCTTCTTTGAGAAGGCAATGGTGCTCATCCACCGTTCGCGAACCGTTATCGGTTGGGTGGTTCCGTCGTCCCTGCTCGCGCATATGCGTACATGTTCCCACTTATCTCCAATCATAAGATCTGACTGACGGCTGTGCTTTTCGACCGTCACCCCCGCTAGAGGCAAGCCACTGACGCTATCGACCACTCTAAACTGGAGGTCGCGTGAGCATCCCATTGCGGCAAATGCACATATCCAAAGCCAGAGCATTCTCATGGCATTCCTCCTAGGTGAAGGCTATTTCAGGAAGTCGACGACGGAATCAGCCGCCGCCGATACGATTGTGAAGTGATCGATAAAGTACAAGTCCGGCGGTCGAAACTTGGACGTTTTACGAAGGCCATTGTCGTTCATGTTGACCTGTTCACCATGATTCGAATCTTGCGACGCGGAATGAAGTTCCCGTCCATGAACCGGTACCCCTAAGATGCTTGTAGCACCTACGGGGGTCTTTCCGACAAACCAATTGCGGAACTGAAGAACGTTCTGGCCAACGTTTGCGGAAGTGAAACGCCCGAACCGGACCGGATCAATAGTTGCCAGCTTAGCAACCGTGTGATCCTCAAACTTGGCGCTTGTCCGAATGTCATTCGCTAGCACTACGGCTGAAGTTCCGCCCCAGCTGTGTCCATATATCTCAATAGAACGCGACTGGTCGCCATGGGCGGGGTCATACTTGCCGTCACCGTTGAGATCTAACCGTTTCAAAAGCCAATCGAATGCACGTGCTTCCGAAGTGGCCCAAAACAGTCTCGTCTCGAATCCCAAGCCCTGTAGCCGTTGACCGATTTTGTGCATTTCAATATTGCCGTCGTTAAGATGGTCGTTGTCGCCAAGCGGATTTCCATCCGCATCCACAGGATTTCCCTGCGTGTCTAATCGAGTCATGTGGTGCTCCGCGCCGTAGAACCCAACGATAATCGGCCCGCCCGAAGTGCCTGCAACGTTCGACCAAGCAGAATTGCCAGCGGCGTTCTTGGCGCGAACGCGATAGAAGTACCCGACGCCAATCTCATCGCTAGGTACGGTGTCTTCGTAACTGCTCTTGTCCTCCGCGACGTCAAAGGTCTTCGCACGCACCGAAAACTCCAAATCTGTCGCGCGTTGAATCTCGAAACCGGTCTCATTGTTCGCCGTGTTGTCCCAAACCAGCCGCACAGTGTGCTTAGTACCGTCGCCTGCCGCTGTTGCCGCGAGGTTTGTGGGTGTTGCTGGTAGCGTTGGCGAACCATCAGCGTTGACGAAATTGGAGTACGGGCTGGTGCCAAAGTTGAAATCCGAACAAGTCGCGAAATATGAGCCGCCTTCGGGAGCGACAGGAAATAGGCCGCTCGCGGCATACTCGTCCATATTTGTCGCCGTCTCTCCATCTGGGCCCACGAGGTAAACGTGGGCATCCGGGAATAGTGCTTCCGGGAATGCGGACCAATCCACCGACAACTCGAGCATCCCATTGCCATACGGTTGCGCCGTGAGTGTCGGAGCAGGCAGCGGATCACCGGGCATAGAGAAGGAGTACCAATCGGAATAGTCTGAGTGCCCAGAAGGTCCGGCGGCTTGAAATCGGATTTTTAGAGTCTCGCCGCCTGCAAAGGTACCGAAGCCGAAACCAAACCCATCCTCGACGTTACCATTGATTGGTCCTGGCGGACCGTTCACGTGGAACGAACGGACGCCGTAGGAATCGTCGGCGTAGCCGGTCTGAAACGCGTCCACCCCATCGGGCGCGGTCGGACCATCTGTGTAATCACCCGTGAAGGATACGCTGCCACCGCCCCCCAAGGGGGGGATCTGCACGTTCGTGATGCTCGGCTTAGGAAGCGTCGCAGTCGGATCTTGGCTTGGTGGCGTCGCCGATGGTGTCGTGACGCTGAACGACGAGTCACTTACAAACCCATCCTTGTCGGCGCGCAGACGAAACTGGTAGGAGGTATCGGGACGTAGGCCGCTGAGAGCAAGCGACTGAGGGCCTGCCGAGGCGTTCAGACTATTCACGACATGGAAGTTCTCGTCGTCGGGACCCTTTTGCTCCAGCTGAACGTGAACCGTCACGCTGTTCGTCCAACTCAAAGACAATTGGGTAGCAGAGGTGGCGCTGCCAGTAAAACCGCTTGGAGTCCAAGTCGGCGGAGCGGGAGGGTTGCTTGGCGGCGCAGCGTTGTTGACGCTTTGGCTTCCGTTGGAATTCGAAGTTGCGCCGCCGCCGTTTTGCGCCTCAACCTTGTACGCGTAGGTGACTCCTGTGTTGAGGCCCTCGTCAACAAATAGCGTTTGATCCGCCTCCACGACTCCAACTTGCTCGAAGTCCCCGCCATTATCTGAGCGAAGGACTGCGAAAAAATCAGTATTGGTTCCGTCATGGACCCAGCTCAATTCGGCGCGAGACATGTTGATCCGAGTTGTGGTGAGATTCGTTGGCGCGGCTGGCGCGAGAGGTATGGTAACGGTGGCTGCAAGGTTTGAATCGGCTGAACTTTGGCCGGCGTTCGTCGCCACGACTCGGTAAGCGTAAGCGGTGTCAGGCTGGAGTCCGCTATCGCTAAAGGAGACATTGTCAGCGGGCAGTATCGCCACCGAGCTGAAAGTTTCCCCGTCCAAGCTGCGTTGAACAAGATAACCGGTTTCGAGATCACTGTTGTCGATCCATTCCAGATCAATTTCAGTCGTGGAAACCGTGATTGCCTCAAGCTCGCTCGGCGCATCGAGCGGCGTAGTAACCTGCGCGACAACTGTTGACTCGTACTCCCCGTCGGCGGAATTGTACGGCAGGACCTTGTAGTAGTACGTGGTCGCTTCCTCCACGTCGTCATCCCACCACTCCGTCTCCGTCGTCTCATCCACCTGCGTGAAATTCTCGCCGTCCGTCGAGCGGTAGACGTGATAGCTCTCGTTGACGTCCGGGCCTTCATACCACTCCAGATGAATGGAAGTCGAAGACGTCGCTTCGATATTCAGTGCCGGCCATTCGCCGGCGTAGATGTCGACGCCCAGCGGCTGCGACACCGAAGAGGTCTGTGCATCTAAAATGGCGCTAACCGTGATGTTGTAGTTGATGCCGGGAACGAAACCGTTCATGGCGTAGCTCATCGCCCCAGTGCCACTCTGTGCCGGGACGTCGAACGTAAGTGTATCACCCTCGCTCGGCACGCACGTGATGACGAAACCCAGCTCGTTATCCGCGTTGTCCGTCCAATCCAACGTCAGGAATGAATCCGATTGGTAGCTCACCGCCAGATCGGTCGGCATCGGCCCGTCGGTCCAGAAAACGGCCTCCGGCGCGAGCGACGACCAGGCCGCATCTGTGACTGCCTGGATGAAGCAGTCGTAAGATTGACTTGGGTCAAGGCCCTCTAGCTCGAACGTCACAAGTCCGGTGCCCGTGTGCGCCGGGAGCATTTCCTGCTCATAGAGCCAGACGTCGGCGCCGGAGATCACGGTGAGGCTGAAGCCGTCCTCGTTGGTGCTGTTGTCCTGCCAGTTCAGCGTCATCGAGGTTTCGGTGATATTGGTTGCCGTAAACTCCGTAGGCCCGTTGAGGTGCGTGACGGCGGAGTACTTGTTGGTCGTGAGCGAATTGCCGTCTTCGTCGGTGTACGCGCGGACGCGGTAGGTGTACTTCGCGCCCTCCGGCAACCCGGTATCGGCCCAGGTCGTCGCATCCGGGTCTTCGAGCTGATGATACATCGTGAACGTCGCGCCGCCGTCGGTGGAGCGGAAGATGCGATAACCATCGCGCGCGGCGTTGCCTGCCGGCGGCGTCCACTGAAGATCGATCTGCCCATCATCGATCGCCGACGTCGCAATCAACGAATTGGCCTCGGAGGGCGGCTGCGGCAGTAGGTCGCCCCAGTTGTGGTCGAACACAAAAAGATCGTCGCCGTTGATCTCGCCGTCGTAGTTGAAGTCGCCGTTGCTGAAGCCGGTCAGCGAGTTGTTCAGGCCGTTCAGCAGCGCGTCATAATCCAACTCATCGACGGAACGGTCGTGGTTGGCGTCGGCGCCAAGGGCGAAGAACCCGAATACGTCGTCCAGACCCGGATCTTGCGTCGGCTCCAAGTCGATCAGCGATTCATAGTTCCCGTTTGGCAGCGCACCGTGAGGTAGATGCGGAAACGTGAAGTCAGCCGTGAAGGTGCCGGAAGGCGTCAACACGACATCATCTGGGTGCGCCGGTCCGATCTGTGTACTCGTGCTCAGATTCGTCAGAACATGCTGCTGCTCGGCGAGGTTCTGCACATTGTAGTCGAATTCATAGGCCAACTTTTGAGGGCCGCTCTCGAACAGGAAGTCCGAAGAAACCACTCCATAGAGGAGGCGCCGCGATTCGAGCAATTCAAGGACTCCATGAAAGGCCCGGCGAGCGCGGGCAGTGCCCGTGCGGGATGTGAGTTGCGCCACAGTGAATTCCTCGAATCAGGGTTTTGATTGGCTGTCGCAGCAACCGCGCCGATAGCAGCCCCGCTGCGACAGCGGACAAGAAACGATTACGGCGAAAGCGAGCGGTGGTTCGGCGTTTTTTTAATCGACCATCCGATAAAACGCGCTGCGGCGATCCGAGGAGAGGCCGGTGCGAGAAAATCGGCCAATTCGGGGCTGCTGCGGGGGTTCAAAGCCTGTCGGCGCGCTTTCCGTACATGTCTGCAAGTCTTGCGTACATGTCTTTAGAACTTCCGTACATGTCTTGAACGTTTGCGTACATGTCTTGAGGTCCTTCGTACATGTCTGGAGCACTTCCGTACATGTCTTCAAGACCTTCGTATATGTCTTGAGGACTTGCATACATGTCTGCAGGCTTTCCGTACATGTCTGCGCGCATTCAAAGCATGTCGGTGCCAGTTCGAAGCGTTGATGCGGCAGCCGGCGGATGGGCGGGAGGTGAGGCGCGGGGTCGCGCGGGGATGGGAGTCGTTTCGCGGGGCGGGGCGCGCGGGCGGGGCGCGTTTCTTCCGCGGCGGTTGACATGTACGATACGACGATGCGACGCGTCACCCGGGCTCGGATCCTGCTTTTGAGCGTCCTGGGGCTGTGGCTGCATGGCGTGAGCCAGGCAGGCGCGCAGGGATTGACGCCTGAGCAGGCGGCGGCGCGGATGAGCGCGGGGGAGGGGTTTGCGGTCGGGGTGGCGGCCGCCGAGCCGATGGTGCGGCAGCCGGTCTGCATCGAGTTTGATGATCGCGGGCGGCTGTGGGTCGTGCAGTATCTTCAGTACCCTAACCCGGCCGGGCTGAAACGCGCATCGGTCGATCGCTACTCGCGCACGAAGTACGACCGCGTCCCCGATCCGCCGCCGCATGGGCCGCGCGGGGCGGACCGTATTACCATCTTGACCGACAGCGATCACGACGGGCGCGCGGATCAGGCGAAGGATTTCGTCGACGGGCTGAACCTCGCGTCCGGCATCGCCTTCGGCCACGGCGGCGTGTTCGTCATGCAGGTGCCGTACCTGCTCTTCTACCCGGACAAAAACCGCGATGACGTGCCCGATGGCGATCCGGAAGTTCTGCTCAGCGGTTTCGGCATGGAGGATGCGCACTCCGTGGCCAACTCGCTGACGTGGGGCCCGGACGGCTGGCTGTACGGATGCCAGGGGAGCACCGTCACGGCGAACATCCGCGGCATCGAATTCCAACAGGGCGTGTGGCGGTATCACCCGCTGACGAGGAAGTTCGAGCTGTTCTGCGAAGGGGGCGGGAATTCGTGGGGGCTGGATTTCGACGCGCAGGGAAATCTCATCTACAGCACCAACATCAGCCCCTACCGCATGCTGCACGGCGTGCAGGGGGCGTACTACTGGAAATCGTTCGGCAAGCACGGGGCGCTGCACAACCCGTACAGCTACGGATATTTCGAGCACGTCCCCTACGCGGGCTTCGAGGGCGGGCATGTCACGACCGGCGGAATGATCTACCAGGGCGATTCGTTCCCGGCCAAGTTTCGTGGGAAATATGTGGCCGGGGATTTGCTCGCGCACCAGGTCGTGTGGAGCGATCTGGTCGCCGACGGATCGAGTTTCCGCGCCGCGCAGACCGGGCCGCTGATTCTCGCCAACGACGCGTGGTTCGCATGCAGCGACCTGACGATCGGCCCGGATGGCGCGGTGTACGTGGCCGACTGGTGTGACAAGCGCACCGCTCATCCCGATCCGGATGCCGATTGGGATCGCAGCAATGGCCGGGTGTTCCGCGTGCAGGCGAAGGACGCGGCCCCCCCGCCGCTGTCGTTCCCGGATTTCGCGAAAGTCAGCAGCGATACGCTCGTGGGCATGCTGCCGAGCAGGAACGAGTGGATCGTGCGCATGGCGCGGCGGACGCTGGCGGATCGTCGCGACCCGGCGGTCATCAAGCCGCTTCGCTCGCTGGCGCTGCACAACAGCGACGATCACCTGGCGCTGGAGTGTCTGTGGGCCCTGTACGTGAGCGGCGGGTTCGACGAGGAGTTCGCGTTCGCCGCACTGGAGCATCACAATGAGGAAAGCCGCCGATGGACGATTCGACTGATCGGCGATGAGCAGCAGGCGTCGCCGACGATGGCGAAGCGCTTTGCCGAAGTGGCGGCGAAGGATCCAGATGTCACCGTCCGCAGCCAGCTCGCCTCGACGGCCAGGCGATTGCCCGCGGAGCTGGGATTGCCCATCGTGCGCGCGCTGCTCGCGCGCGATGAAGATGCGAAGGATCCGCATATTCCGCTGCTGCTCTGGTGGGCGGTCGAGCCGCACGCGATCGACCAGCGGAATCAGATCGTCGAGATGTTTTCCAGTGCTGACATGGTCAAATCGGCCCTGGCGCGATCGGTCGTGATTACGCGGCTGATGCGCCGTTGGTCGGCACAGGGGGATGAGCCGTCGCTGCTGGCCTGCGCGCGCCTGTTTCATGCGGTGGGCGAGGCCGATGCGAAGCGGCAATTGATCGCCGGTTTCAATACCGGTGCGGGCGAACGCGCCAGCGCCAGCAGGCTGGTGGTTCCGGGGGCGTTGCTCGATGAATTGACGTCGCTCTGGTCGGACGACTGCAGGGAGCCGCAGGTGATTCGTGCGCTCGCCGGCGTCGGGTTCAGCCCCGCGCAGCAGCGTGCGTCCGCGCTGGCGCTGGATGCGAATGCGCCGCTCGATCTGCGTGTCGCGATGATCGAGCTGGTTGGCCTGTGTCGCGATGATGCGACGTTGCTCAAGTTGCTGGCGACTGGGCAGCCCAACGAGGTGCAGATCGCGGCCGTCACGGCACCGCGCCTGTCGGACGCCGTGGCATTGGAAATTGTCGCGCGCTTCGCAGAGTTCCGCGAGTCCGTCCGCCAGCGGGCTGCGGATGTGCTGCTGGCGCGCAAGGACGCGGCGCGGGTACTGTTGGAATTGGTCGACGCCGGCAAGGTGCCCGCGGCGATGCTGAGCGTTGAGCAGGTCCGGCAGGTGGAACTACATCACGATCCGCAGATCGATGCGCTGGTGCGCAAGCACTGGGGCAATCTCAAGGCGGCCACGCCGGAAGCCAAGCTGGCGGACGTGCGGCGACTGAACAATGATCTGCGCGCCTTCGACAATGGCGACCGGACGAACGGCCATACGATCTTCGCGAAGACCTGCGCGACCTGCCACCGCCTCTTTGACGAAGGCAATGACGTTGGCCCGGACCTTACTCATGCCAATCGCGGCGATCGGGATTACCTGCTTGTGAGCATCGTCGATCCCAGTGCCGTGGTCCGCGCCGAGCACATGTCATACATCATCAAGACGACCGACGGGCAGGCCTTGACCGGCCTGATCGCCGAGCAGTCGGCCGGATCGGTCACGCTGAAGAACGCCAACAATCAGCGCGTCACGGTCGAGCGCGCGAAGATCAAGGAAATGGGCGAATCTCCGGTGTCGTTGATGCCGGAGGGTCTGATTACATCGATGAAGCCGCAGGACGTCCGCGACCTCTTCGCGTACTTGCAGGGAGCCAAGCCATGAAATGGATGAGAGGGCTGATTCTGTCGCTTGCGATCGCAGTGCCGGCCAGCGCGCAGCAAACGTACGAGAACACGCTCAAGCCCATCAAGAATCCCAAGCCGCTCCTGGCGGATCATCCAGAGTGGGTTGAGCCGGTTCGCGAGACGCAGCGCTTCGAGGCGCCGATCCTTGTCAACGATGAAGGCGCTGATCTGGACGTCCGCGCCTGGCGGTTCAGCTACAACGCGCGCGGCATCATCGAGATGCCCAACAAGCTCCGCGCCGCCGAGACGGCCGTCATTTGCGTGCATCCGTGGGGGATCGATGACGGCCAGGGCTGGAATACGCCCGAGCCCGCGGGCGTCTGCGACATGTGCACACCGTGGAAGAATCACCTCGCCGCGAAACATACTCGCGGCGTGATCGATCCGTTCCTCAAATCACTCCGCGGCAAGGCCGGCTTCATCATGTACAGCCTGCCCGGCGACGAGGATCCGATTCGCAAGAAGCTTTACCGTTCGTTCACAAACAAGCCTACCGACGCCGAGCGTGCCCAAGGTGCCAAAGAGCTCGACGCGAAGCTGCGCGGGTTCAAGTACGAGGGCGAGCCGATCCCTGCGGCGCTGCGGATCTCCAATGACACGCCGGTGATCGACTATTTCCAGCAATTCCCCGGCCTCGACGCGGGCGATCGCTACAACGGCAAGGGCTACTGGCAACTGCCGATCCCGATTATCAAGGACATCGATGCCGATCCGAATGATGTCGTCATCTACGATTCGCCGGGCTACGCACCGCTGAAGGACTTTCTCCAGAAGAACAAGATCCGCCACGTGCTGCTGGTCGGCTACGCCACCGACATGTGCTACTGCGAGACGACGGCCGGCTACAAGAATCTGTCGAAGGATTTCAACGTCTTTCTCGTTGGTGATGCGACGCTATCGACGTTTCCGTCGAACGATTCGCCGCGCTTTGCGACTAACGCCGCGATCTCAAAAGCCGCGATGGATCACCTGATCACGCAGGTGTCGTGGATCAAGTACACCGGATCGTCGTCGACGACGGCGGAGCGCCGCTGATGTCGATGTCGAGACGAACATTCCTCGCCGCCTCAGCCGCGCTGGCAGCCGCGGCCGGGCCATTACAGTATTCCCGGGCGCAGGCGCAGGAGAAAAGGAAAGCGTCGATCGCGATCACCCTCGACCTGGAGATGGCGCGGAACTTTCCGACGTGGGAAACGACACATTGGGATTACGAGAAGGGAAACCTCAACGACGAGACGAAGAAGTACGCCGTGGAAGCCGCGCGCCGCGTCAAGAAACACGGCGGCGTCATTCATTTCTTCCTCGTCGCGTCGGCGCTGGAACAGGAAAACGTCGATTGGCTCAAGGAGATCGTCAGGGAAGGCCACCCCGTCGGCAACCACACGTACGATCACGTTTACGTGCGCGCCAAAGAGCCGGCCGAGATCCAATATAAGTTCGCTCGCGCACCGTGGCTCATCGAAGGTAAATCCGTCTCACAGGTGATCGCCGAGAATATTCGTCTGGCTAGTGCTGCGATGAAGAGCCGGCTCGGGATCGAACCGAGCGGCTTTCGGACGCCGGGCGGGTTCGCCGACGGGCTGACCGATCGGCCGGACATCCGCAAGCTGCTCCTGGACCTGGGCTTCACCTGGGTCAGCAGCCGCTACCCCGCTCACCTCGTCGGCGAAGTCGGGAAACAGCCGACGCCGGACGTTTTTGCCAGCATCCGCAAGGCACAGGCAGATGCTCAGCCGTTCGTTTATCCGGATGGGCTTATCGAGATTCCGATGAGTCCCATCAGCGACATCGGCGCCTTTCGCAATGGCCGCTGGAGGTTGGAATCGTTTCTCGAATCGACGCGTCAAAGCGTGCAATTCGCCATCGAGCGTGGCCAGGTCTTCGACTTTCTCGCGCACCCGGCGTGTCTCTACGCCACCGATCCGACCTTCCGGACGATCGAGATGATCTGCGAATTAGCCGCCGCCGGCGATCGAGCCGAACTGATCACCCTCTCCACCATCGCCCAGCGTGTGTCTTCTCAAAAACTCTGAGCGACCATTGCCGCCAGATGGGAATCGTGATCCATCAATCCGCTCCCGGCGCCACGGACGGTTGTGTGCTGGGCGGAAAGAGATTGTGTGCTTCGAGCAAACCCACCGCCGCGAGCAGGTTGATTTGTGACTGATTGTACTTCACTACGGCGTCGGCGTGGCGAAGGCGCGCGTCATCCAGCTGATTCTGCGACTGCAGGACATCCAGCAGAAGAACCGTTCCCGACTTCAGATTGGCCTGCGCGAGGCGCAACGCTTCCTCGGCGGATTGAAGCTGGGAGCGGGCCGTGGGGACAAGCTGTGCCGCGGTGATGCTCGACTGCTGGGCCGAAATCACCTGAGCTCTGACGCGGTCGAGCTGCCGATCGACATCGATCCCCGCGGACCGGAAGTTTGCCTTCGCGGTCTTGGTTTGTCCGAACGACGAGGCGCCGAGGGCAAAACCGGCGCCCGCCGCGCCCTTCTTCTGCTCCTGCATGCCCGAGCTGACGCCGCTGGCGCGGGAGTTTAAGCCGCCATAGCTGTACGAGGCCTGTACCTGCGGCCCGAATGCGGACCAGCCGATGGAATCAGAATCAGATTTCGACGCGGCGAGCAACGTACGCACAGACTTCAGATCGGGGCGATGCTCGACCGCCAGCGCCAGAAGCTGCTCGATCGCCAGATCATCGCGGACCAGCGCGGTTTGCTCGATCTGCTGAGCGGCGGGGACCAGCGTGACCGTCGAATCCAGATGCAACGTGAGGGTTAGCGAAACCGATGCCTCGTAGAAAGAGTTGACGGCGATGAGCAGGTCCTGCTGTCGGCGTGCCTGGTCAGCGCGGGCGCGCATCTCGTCGGCGGCGAGACCGGTTCCCGCGTGAATGCGCAGGCTCGTCAGTCGCAGGGATTCATCGGCTTCCTGCACGGCCTGCCGCGCGACGGCGACCTTCGCCTGAGCGAGGATGAGGTCGTAGTATTGCACGCCCGCCGCGCGGAGAGTGTCGAGCTGAGTCGCTTCCTCCTGCTCGGCCGAAGCTTGCAACCGCTTTTTCGAGGCGACGATGTCGTAGATGACCTGCCCCGGATTCACGATCCATTGCAGCGTGATCGCGGGGATGACGGTGCTGAAATCAACTGGTACCAGAGTGCCGTTGACGGCCTGGTTGACCCCATCGACATGTTGAAACGCAATCGTCGGGGCAATGACGGGGAAGAGCCTGCCGACACTGGATTCGTAGCGGCCGCGCTGTGCTTCGACACGCTCCTTTGCCTGTTGGATGTCAAGGTTTTGCGCGACCGCGATGGCCGAGACGGTTGGCAGATCGACCGGCAGCATCTCGCGATACATGGGCCGCAGTTCCGAGGTGTTGATGTCAAGTCGCGCTGCTGGCTGACTCGAAGGAGCGACCGAAGGCCGCGTTGCCGGCGCTTTGTGTTTGTGTGCGGCGCAGCCCATGCCGATCAGGACGAGCCCGCAGAGAATTCCCGGCACGGTTGTTTTCATTTGACGCTCGGCGTCAGTGTTAGAGTGACTTGAGCGTACATGCCGGCGCGAAGTTTCTCGTCGGTGTTGGGGAGGTGGATTTCAGCCCGCATCGTCCGCGTCTCTGCATTCAACGACGAAGATGAGCGCGTCACCTTCGCATCGATCGTCCGATCGCCCAGCCCGACGACTTTGATGCTCGCCGGTGCGTCGGCCGCCAACCGTGCAATGACCGATTCTGGTACTTCGCACACGACCCGCACGGTGTCGATCTTCTGGATTGTGAACAGAGGCGTCGCACGGCTGGTTGTACCGTTCTGCGCCAGTTCTCCGCGGTTGACAAAGCGACGTGACACGACGCCATCGAACGGCGCTGTGATCTTGGTATACGCGACCAGAACCTCAATTCGCTTCGCCTCCGCCTCAGCGACGCCAACCTGCGCTTCGGCGACGGCGGCGCTCGCCTCGCTGGCGCGGATATCCGCTTCGGCGGCAGCGATCTTCGCCTCACCAACCTCGCGCTGCGTCCGTGCCAGAGCCTCCCTGGTCCGAGCATCGTCGAGTTGCTGATCCGTGCTGGCCTTTGCTTCGAAAAGCTCCTGCTGGCGCTTGAGAGTTGTCTCCGCCAGCTTCGCGTCGGCGTCGTATCCCGCCAACTGGCTCTTCGCAACCCGCAGCATCGTCTGCGCTTGCTCCACGGCCGCCTTTGAGGCTTTGGCCATCTCGGTTTTCGCTCGCAACATCGCCTGGGCGGCCGACAACTCGCTTTGCAATTCCGGGTTATCGATGACGGCCAACTCCTGCCCGACTTTCACGTGATCGCCGATGTCGACTTTGACGGCGCCGATGTATCCGCTCGTTTTCGCGTACAAGTCCGCCTGCTCAAATGCTTCAATGGTCGCGGGAAGCGCGATCGACGTTGCAGCCTGCGTTGTGGGCGGCGCAGCGTCGGCGGCGCGAACTCGTGGCGCGGGGAGCAACATCGCCAAGCCAAGGAATGCAGCCAGGAGTTTCCACCTTGAACTTTTCATGCTTCATCTCGTTGTACGCTTGGCTCGGCCGATCGTGATGCGCGCTCGTAGCCATTGTCGTCGGTCGTTGCTTCGATCGCACGATAATGTGGACTGTGGGGATCTTCCGGGTGCAGCGATGGCGACTTGCGCACCGAATCGCGCTGCAGCACACTGAAGATCGCCGGCAGCACCATCAACGTCGCCAGCGTCGCGCCGATCAGTCCCCCGATGACCGCCCTTCCCAGCGGCGCCGTCTGCTCGCCGCCTTCGCCCAAGCCTGCCGCCATCGGGATCATGCCGGCGATCATCGCAACGCTGGTCATGAGGATCGGCCGCAGCCGGCTCGACGCCCCTTCAACGGCCGCGCGGTGAACCGTTGATCCTTCGACACGGCTGCGCTCGGCGAAGGTCACCAGCAGAATCGCATTAGCCACCGCGACGCCGACGGCCATGATCGCGCCCATGAACGACTGGATGTTCAACGTCGTGCGCGTCACGAAGAGCGCAAGCGCGACGCCCGCAACGACCGCGGGAACGGCCAGGATGACGGCGAATGACAACCGCAGGCTCTGGAAGTTCGCCGCGAGCAACAAGAAAATCACGAGCACCGCGACGCCCAGCCCCTTGGTCAGGCCGTCGAACAGCTCGCGCATCGGCGCGATCTGGCCGCGGATCGCGACGTTTACCTTAGGCGGAAGCTCGCCCGCCTCTTTCACCGACCGCTCGACGCGTTCCGCCACTCGGCCCAGGTCTTCGCCCGAGACGTTTGCGCTCAGCGTCAGCATGCGCTGCATGTTGTATCGATCGACTTGCCCGAGGATCGAACCCGGCGTCACGTTGGCGACCTGGGCAAGGTTGAGTTGCTGCTCCTGCCGATTGGCGACGGGCACATTCTCGATCTCGGCCAGCGAGTTCATTCGCTGCACCGGGATCTGCACCTGCACTTGATAGCCGACGCCGGTCTTGGGGTCGGCCCAGAAGTTCGCTGCCGTGTAGCGGCTGGAGCTGGTCGCCTCGGCGAGGGACCGCGCGACCTGCTCCGTCGTGATACCCATCACCCCACCGCGCTGCCGGTCGAATTCGACCTTGATCGCCGGGTAATCCAGCTCCTGCTCGAAGTCGAGATCGCGCAGCGACGGCACCTTCGACATGATCGCCTTGAGCTTCTCCGCGTACTGCCGATCCGCCGCGTAATCCGGGCCGGTCACGGCGACCTGCACCGGCGTGGGTGAGCCGAAACTCATCACGCGGCTGACGATGTCGCTGGGCTCGAAGCTGAAACGCACGCCCGGCAGCTCCTGCAGCAGCTTTTTGCGCAGCGTCTCCTTCAGCTGCTCAATCCGAACCTTGCCGGGCTTGAGTTGCACCTGGAGAACCGTCTCTTCGGAGCCACTGGTCCACAGGTGAATCGTGTTGACGGGATACGCGCCCGGCTGAACGCCGACGAAGCCCATCGTGATCTCGACGTTGTCCGCGCCGACTTCACGCTTGACACTCTCAAGAGCCTGCAAGGCAATCTGTTCCGTTTTTTCGATGCGCGTGCCGGCCGGCGCGCGGATGCGCAGCGTGAACTGTCCGGCGTCGACGATGGGGAAAATCTCCCGGCCCAGCGCGCGTCCGACGACGGCGATGACGAGCAACGCCGCGACCAGATACGCCGACACCACCAGCCAGCGAAGTTGTACGACTCTCTCTGCAAACGAGGTATATCGTGTCCGCAATCGGTTGAAGGACGACGTGTCATGCTCGGCATACGACCCGCGAAGGAGCCAGATCGCGAGGATCGGCACCAGCGTACTGGACAGGAGATATGACGCGACCATTGAGAACCCGACCGCCAGTGCCAACGGTACGAACAGACTGCGGGCGGCGCCCTGCATGAAGAGCGCGGGAATGAAGACCGCTAGGATGCACAACATCGCCAGCAGCCGCGGCACCGTCGTTTCCGTAGTGGCATCCAGCGCCGCCTGCGCAAGCGGCTGACGCCGGCCGAGGTGTGTGTGGATGTTTTCGACGGTGACCGTCGCCTCATCAACCAGGATGCCCACCGCCAGCGCCAACCCGCCCAGCGTCATGATGTTGACCGTTTGCCCGCTCAGCCACAGCGCCAGCAGCGCCGCCGCTATCGAGAGCGGAATATTAATCGCAACGACGATCGCGCTGCGCCAGTCCCGCAGGAAAAGCAGCACCATCAACCCTGTAAGAACCGCTCCGAGCGTGCCTTCGAACGTAAGCCCCGCGATAGCGCGCTTCACATACGGCGATTGATCGAACTGGTAACTCACCTTCACACCCGGCGGCAGCACCGATTGAAACTTCGCCAGGTTCTGCTTCACCAGCCCCACCACCGCAAGCGTTGAAGCATCCGCGCGCTTGGTCACGGGGATATAAACCGTCCGCCGGCCGTTCACGATGGCGAAGCCGGTTTGGATGTCGGACGAATCCTCGACCGTGCCGACGTCGCGGACGAAAATCGTGCTCGTGCCGGCCACTTTCCAGCACAGTGGGATCCGAAGCTTGGAATTCACGTGACTTGAAGTCGCG
>JADMIO011331822.1_pt1 | contig 56157 bp, 43 predicted proteins | sample 8958161 | NCBI WGS metagenome assembly JADMIO01 (sample SAMN16585339, study PRJNA669376) | soil metagenome | isolation source: Crop rotation soil | place: USA: Cullars Rotation, Alabama | collected 2011
CCGCGACTTCAAGTCACGTGAATTCCAAGCTTCGGATCCCACTGTGCTGGAAAGGTGGTGAGTTCAATATGATTGGTGGAGTAACTGCTCATAGCGTTGCCAAATTTGGAAACTCAGTTGGTATCAATGACCTAACAACATCAAGCACTCTATTTATTTATCCCAACCCTACTTCAAACAAACTTGTAATAGACAATCAAAAAAACATCGGCAGACAATTTCTCCAAGTGTTTAGCTTAACAGGACAACTCGTTTACGACAATCAAAACTTCACAAGCAAAACTCTTGACGTTAGTTATTATGAGAATGGTGTTTACATTCTTAAACTGTCTGACGAGCAAAACTTTTACACTAAAAAGTTTGTAGTTAATCATTAACGATACCGCACTTACGGACAGAAGTAAAGCATCCGCTAACATCGGATTGCCGAAAGCGCGGGTGATGCTTCGACAAGCTCAGCATGACACTAAGTGGTAGCTTTCCCGAAACGAGTTCGGGATAAATGTTCATTCTTTTTAGTTTAGTGTTTGCGGATAAGTTGGCGCATTTTTAACCGCGCCTTCGGCAATGCGTAAAACGTTAGCGGCAAGTTTATGAGAGTTCACGTCCTACTTTTAATTCTAAGTTTTTGTTTGGCTTCTTGTTATCGCGATAAAGCGGAATCTTGCAGTAAATATTACCTGACATACGACATTGGTGAAATACCTGACTTAAAAATACATTTGGTTTATTCCGGTGACGATGTTAGGGTAGATTCAGTTGTTTACGCACAGGAACCGGAATATAAATACGCTGAAAACTTCGGCAGGTTAATTGACACAAGCCATAGCAGCGACCGTTCTGAGCCATACATTGATACAACTGTTGAAAGGTGTTTCTGCCAGTGGGAAAATGATACCCTTTATGTGAGGTTTAAAGCCTATTACGGGATTACATTAATCTTACATAAAGATAGTTTTAAATTTCACATGGCCAGAATAACCGATTGCGGTGGTTGGCAATATAACGTGGACGATACCATTCTCACAGACCTTCTTCTTACTGGTAAGTATCAATATTTAAAACTGAATACTAAACCCCTGTTTCAGGAAGGTCAGCAATTGACAGGTTATTTAACCTATACAACTAAAGATTATTACCACAACAATTTCAATTTTCGTAAAGATATTCCACCTGAATATCGGAAAATTGTTACCCTCTATCAAACAGGGAAACTTTATTTTACATGCCGAACGCGCTATATGAAAGGGATACACCAATTTATGATAGATAGGATTAAAAATTTTGATAGATAGTATTCAGTTAGCCACTTTCAATTTGCAAATTGATTATAGAAACAACAGCCGCTAACATGAACTGTGATAGGTTTTAAAAATCTCGCATAAATGAATACCGTATTAAAGCCGAAAATTTTATTGCCTTTCTTCATATTATCGGTTTTCGTGCTTGGTTGCAATGAACAGCCTAAAATGCGAAATAGGGAAATTGGAAAAATTGAAACTATAGTCGCCAAGCCAGAATACTATGAATCGGTAGATGAGCTTCTTTTAAGGCTTAAAAAAGAAAAGGCAGATACAGTTATTTCGTACAAGCGGGTTTGCATCAACTGTTGTGAGTTTTATAATGTTTTTTGGACTTCAAAGGGGAAGCAATCTTTATACAAGTATTACTTTGACGGTAGTGAAATGAAGTTTCGTTCAATAATTATTGGTCTAAACGGCAACAAAATATTTAGAGCACTAAATGACAATTATGGTGAACTTAAGCGTACATCAATTAAAACGAATTTGAACAAACAAAAAGACGGAACTACAACATCTGGTATCATAGACCATTACTGCTATACCCGGGTTACTATTTACACAGAACAAGACAGCATTGCTACTAATAAAATTGAAGACCATGATTTTGATGAACTTACCGGCTTCGGATTCGCAAATGAAAAGAAAGAAAGAAATGATAACTATAAGAGGAATATTAATTCAAAGTGGAACGCTTTTCTTGTTACAATTGACAATGAGCTTGCAGCAATGAAGGAAACACGGAGGGATGAAATAGAAAATCTTCGAACAATGAGGAATGAGAAGCAAACCAGCCGCTAACATCACATTGCCGAAAGCGCGCAGCCTGTCCCGAACTTGTTTCGGGATGAAGTGGTTAGTGGTAGCTTTCCCGAAACGAGTTCGGGATAAATGTTCATTCTTTTTAGTTTAGTGTTTGCGGATAAGCAGGCGCATTTTTAACCGCGCCTTCGGCAATCCGTAAAACGTTAGCGGCAAGTTTAACTCACCGCGACAGTAACCGCTTAAGATTACATTTGTTGACAATGAGAACAGCCATACTTTTTTTTCTTCTGCTTCGTACATCTTGCATTATTTGCAATGCACAAAACCTGATAGTTAACTCTGATTTTGAATACAACGGACAACCGGAGTGCCAAGGCTGGTATGACGTATGCGGTAATGACCTTGCCTATCTCTGTGCAGGTATTACGGACTCTGCATTCTGTAACAGACCGGATTATGGCGTTCAGTTATACAACGATGCACCCCCTGCGGGCGGACAGTGGTGTATGAGCCTTATACCCCTTTCTTCAACCCTTCGAGGTAAGATGAGCACTTTTGTAGCGGGGAAGTTTTTGGGAGTATATGAGTTTAAGGTGTGGATGCGGTTAGATAGCCTGGGTTATGGAGGAATAAATATACTACCGAAAGACAGTTTGGGCTACACGGGTTTTCATGGCGTGATGAATAATACCGCTACTTTCTGGACACAAATTATAGTGCGTGATACTATTAAGTATTTATCCGACACTGTTTTTTTCATGTTTGACGCAGATGTAAGCAATTTTACTTCCCCCAAAAAAACATACATTGATATGGCTGAGTTCAGAATGGTGGAATCATGGTCAGATGTAAAAGGCATTAACGCAAACAAAGAGGTTAGCGTGTCCCCTAATCCCTTTTCCAACCAACTTACTTTCTCTCTTGCGGACAACGAGCAAACAACAGTTTTACTTTACAATTTTCTTGGACAGCAAGTATTGCAACAAACATTTACAAACTCCACGACAATAAACACAGCGCAACTTGCAGAGGGCATTTACTTTTATGAGTTAAGGAACTCTAAAGAGACACTAAAAACCGGAAAGCTCGTCAAGCAATGACGAGAGAAAACCAGCCGCTAACATCGGCACTGAAAGAAGTTCGGAAGTAACCAAAGTTGATCATTAAGACAAAATATGAGAAAGATAATTGCAGCAATCAATATTACAATTGACGGATTTTGCGATCATACAGCAGGCCTGCCCGATGAAGAAATACACCGGCATTATGAGAATCTGTTAAATGATGCAGATGCGATTCTCTACGGCAGAATAACCTATCAACTTATGCAATTCTGGCAAGCGCTCATAAAAAATCCTTCGGGTGAAAAATCAATGGACGACTTTGCTGTGGCCATAGACAAAATTCCAAAAATTGTCTTTTCGCATACGCTGAAAAATACAGGATGGGACAGCGCGAAACTTGCAAGCGAACCGATTGACCAAACGGTTAAAGCATTAAAACAACAACCGGGCAGAAACATTTTTATCGGCAGTCGAAGTTTAATTGTAGAACTAACAAACCTTAAATTAATCGATGAATACCAGCTTTGCATTCGTCCTGTTATTATTGGAAAAGGTTTGTCATTGTTCGAAAAAATAAACGACAGAACAATTTTTAAACTCATAAAGACTAAAACCTTTAGTGGTGGTGCAGTTATACATTACTATGAACCCGCAAAAAAAAATGACTGATAGCAGGAAGCGACATGGCTTTGGACAGACAAAAGCACCTGCCGCTAACAAGGGTTTATAGCAACCGAATTTGCAGACGATTTTACTCCGTGACTAAAACAAAAATACTTATTGAAGACTACTCACCTTCGTGGGCGTTGACATTCCGGCAATTAAAGTCAATTTACGAGTTACACTTAGGCGACCTCGTTATTGACATTCAACACGTGGGCAGCACTGCTGTTGATGGACTTGCCGCAAAACCTGTCGTAGACATTGATTTGATTATTCCGCACAGAAACAATCTGAACCCCGTAATTGAGAAACTTGCTTTGCTGGGTTATGACCATCAGGGCAACCTAGGCATTACAGATAGAGAAGCATTTGAGCGTAAGTCAGATACTTCAACTCTGAACGGTTCTTCGCAGACATGGCCAAAACATAATTTGTACGTTTGCCCTTCGGATAGTATTAGTTTAAAAAATCACTTGGCACTTCGTAACTTTCTTCGCAATCATCCCGCGAAAGCAAAGGAATATGGCGAACTCAAAAAGAGGTTAGCATTAGAAAATCCCTACGACATAAATTTATATGTAGAACGTAAAACACCCTTTATAACAGCCATATTAAAAGAGGCAGGGTTTAACGACCTTGAGCTAAATAATATCGCGCAGGAAAATAGAGTGAGTAACTGATTTTTTGCTCCAGAGAGTCTCCCGCCTGGGGCACTCTGTATTTCTCACAGTTTATAAACAAATTATACGTTGTGTAAATGCAACGCTTCTTTCGCTTGACTACTCTTAAAATTAACGGTATATTAGCGGCTTAGATTCACACTCAAAAAATACACTTCGTGTTCATTCATTTCAAGGTCAGATTGATACTGCTATTTGCCTTCGTTTTGATGGCTGCGGGTGTCAACGCCCAGGCAACAAAGACCTGCTCCCCCACCTCACTGGCCGCTGAGAAACCCTTACCCAACGATGATGGTGTGGAAGTAGTGCAACCCTTTGACGGCACTTACCGGTTCATTTTCACCGCCAATGTCAAACAGGCTTTTACCAATGAAACTATCAAGCTGATTGAAACCAGCCGCAAAGCCGATGAAGAAGTAACCCTGGTGCTTTCGCCTTACTGCAAAGTGCAAATCCTTTCACAGCAACAAATCAGTTCCGAAGGTTTTGTGCCATTTACCAAATCATATGTTTTTGAAAACTGAATGCCATAGGTGAAAACTATCTACATAAAATTTCTTGCATTCACTTTTACGCTGCTGGCTTTTGCCACTTTGGTGGCTCAGCCCGCCAATGACGCCTGCACCGGAGCACAAAGCATTACACCCAACGGAAGCTGCGTAAGCGGAACCACTGTGAGCGCAACCGATGGCTGGAGCAGCACGGTGGGCTGTCAGTCGGGAAATCCGAACAGTCACCCCGAAGTTTGGTATACCTTTGTTGCCACGGGAACCACCTATGTAGGCTCAGTTACCACCAGCGGCTCGTGGGCAGGTAATGTAGAGTTTACCCTTGCTTCAGGAACCTGTGCAGGCGGATTTACCATAGTTGGGAGCGCTTGTGGTGCCTCGCCCCTTAGTGTAAACATCAGCGGATTAACCAGCGGAGCCACGTATTATTTTACCGTATCAAATGCAGCCAGCGGAACTGCCGGGCCGTTTTCGGTTTGCTCCAATACACCCGCAGCTGCCTGTTCTTCGGGGCAAAGCTGCAGCGCACCTACAGTAATAACTTATACAACGGGTGTCCAAACCTGCTTGAACGGATGTAATACAGGTGCTCCGGTAGGACCTAATTTTGCGGGCAATAACTGTTATGATTTTCCGAACTCTACGGTATGGTACCAAATTACAACCGGTGCCAGTTCAGCAACTATTGATATTGCAATAACCAGCGCGCAGTTGACTAATCCATACTTTGCCCTATTCACCACTACCAATTGCATACTTTACACCTACAGCACCGGAAGTTGTACCACAGGTTCAGGCGGAAGTGCGTCAGCCCGCGTGAGTATAAGGCCCAACACAACGTATGTTATTGCCATATCCAATGCCAATGCCACCCAGGGAAATTTCAATGCCTGCTTTACGGTAAACAACGATAACAGCGTTTGTAACCAAACCGACCAACTATCGGTGACTGCTACTTCTATGGGCTCACCGCTAAGCGGACCTTACCAGCCCGGTGAACAGGTTACATTTTGTTATACTATTACCAATTTTCAGCAGGCAAATTGTAATTATCTGGAAGGTATTGTGCCTACTTTCGGTAACTGCTGGGACCCCGTTTCTTTCACTGCACAGGGAGCACCTGTAACTATTACCACGCCTTTAGTGACTGCGGGATCTATTCAACCTCCTTCTGCCTGCCAAAACACTCCTTCCGGAACCTGGTCATGGTTTTCGGCAGGTGCAGTAACTTACAACAATATTGTCGGCTCTTTGCCTCCCAACACTCCGCTGGGTGCCGGATGGTTTTTCCTTTCGTCATATGATCCGGCCACGGGTAATTGCGCACCTGACCCCACTGATCCCGATAACAGCTATGGTGACAGTGATTTCCCGAGTTGTGGCTCTAATTCTCTCGACTGGCAGGTATGCTTCCGCCTTCAGGCACGCGCAGCCATTGCCTGCACGAATGGTCAAACCGACTGTTCCGTTTCAGTAAAAACTTATGCAGATGGCGAAGTAGGATTTTGGAATAGTATAGGCTGCACAGCCGACTTACCCGCAGTATTTTCCGCTACTCTCTATTGCTGTACTGCTCCTATAGTTACAGCCAGTAACACCGGGCCTTATTGCGTAGGTTCAACGCTTCAGTTGAATGCTACTGGTGGTGCTACCTATTCGTGGAGCGGTCCGGGAGGATATACCAGTGCAGTTCAAAATCCAACACGGGCTACTGCCACAACTGCCATGAGCGGAACTTATACCGTTACCGTTACCGATGCCAGCGGCTGTACTGCTACTGCCAGTACCTCGGTAACTGTAAATGCAAATCCAACGGTTGCTCCTACTGTAGCCCCTGCGATAATTTGTGCCAGTGCAAATACAACACTTGCCGCTAATGCAACAGCGGGTAGCGGAAGTATTTCAACTTACGCATGGAGTAGCGGACTGGCAGGAAATGTTTCAGTCGGAATAGTTTCACCGGCTGCAAATACCACATATACCGTCACAGTCACCAATAGCAACTCCTGCACTGCTTCAGCGAGTGTGGCAGTAACAGTTAATGCAATTCCAACTGCTGCACCAACTGTAAACCCCTCGGTAATTTGTAATGGAGATAACGCCACGCTTGCTGCAAATGCCACAGCAGGAAGTGGAAGTATTTCAACGTACGCTTGGAGCAGCGGGCTTGCAGGAAATGTTTCAGGCGGAACAGTGACCCCAAGCAGCAGCAGAACTTATACAGTTACGGTAACAAATAGTAATTCCTGCACGGTAACTGCAAGTGTAGCTATAACTGTCAATGCAAGACCAATTATTGCCCCTACCGCCTCTCCTACCCCAATTTGTAACGGAGGAAGTTCCACACTTGCTGCCAATGCCACAGCGGGAAGCGGATCAATTACCACATATGCCTGGAGTGCGGGAATAGCAGGAAATGTTTCGGGAGGTACGGTTACACCGACAGTTACTACCGTTTATATCGTCACCGTAACTAATACCAATTCATGTTTTGCCACAGCAGCGGTAACTGTTACTGTTAGTGCCAATCCTACGCTTGCTCCTTCTGCAACTCCTTCATCCGTTTGTTTGGGTGGAAGCACCACGCTTGCCGCCAACGCAACTGCGGGCAGTGGAAGTATTACTACCTACGCATGGAGCAGTGGTTTGGTCGGAAATGTTTCCGGAGGAAGTGTTTCACCTGTTGTAAATACTACTTACACAGTAACCGTTACGAATAGTAATTCCTGTACTGCAACAGCGAGTTTGCCGGTAACAGTAAATGCAGTTCCAACAATCGCTCCTACTGCATCACCTGCTATAATTTGTAATGGTGGAAGCACAACACTTGCAGCCAATGCAACTGCAGGTAGCGGAAGTATTTCTACCTATGCATGGAGCAGCGGATTAGTAGGGAATGTTTCCGGAGGAATTGTTTCACCTGTTGTAAATACTACTTACACAGTAACTGTTACGAATAGTAATTCATGCACAGCAACAGGAAGTGTGGCTGTAACGGTGAATGCAAAGCCAACTGTAGCTCCAACTGCATCGCCAACCGTAATTTGCAATAGCGGAAGCACCACGCTTGCTGCAAACGCAACAGCAGGCAGCGGCAGTATATCAACTTATGCATGGAGCAGCGGACTTGTTGGTAGTGTTTCGGGGGGAAGCGTTTCACCTGTTGCAAATACTACTTATACCGTTACTGTAACGAATAGTAATTCCTGTACCGCAACGGCAAGCGTAGCTGTAACAGTGAGTGCAATACCAACGGTTGCTCCTACTGCGGCTCCTGCCGTAATTTGCGATGGAGGCAGCACAACACTTGCCGCCAATGCAACTGCGGGAAGTGGAAGCATTTCTACGTATGCATGGAGTAGCGGACTTGTCGGAAACGTTTCGGGAGGAAGTGTTTCACCAACAACAAATACAACTTACACGGTTACGGTAACCAATAGCAATTCATGTACTGCAACAGCAAGTGTGGCTGTGACTGTAAATGCAAAACCAACTGTTGCGCCAAATGCAACCTCAACTGCAATTTGTAACGGAGGAAGTACCACCCTTGCTGCAAATGCCACCGCGGGAAGCGGAAGTATTTCCACTTACGCCTGGAGCAGCGGTCTTGTTGGCAACGTTTCGGGAGGAAGTGTTTCTCCAACAGCTAACACAACTTATACTGTTACTGTAACGAATAGTAATTCATGTACTGCAACAGCAAGTGTGGCAGTAATAGTAAATGCAAATCCAACGGTCGCACCTTCTGCAACTCCTTCAGCAATTTGCAACGGAGGAAGCACAACGCTTGCAGCGAATGCAACTGCGGGAAGTGGATCAATTTCCACTTATGCCTGGAGCAGTGGTTTAGTTGGCAATGTGTCGGGCGGAAGTGTTTCACCAACTGCCAATACTGTTTATACTGTAACTGTAACGAATAATAATTCCTGCACAGCAACAGCAAGTTTACCGGTAACTGTAAATGCAGTTCCTACTTTAGCACCCTCTGCAGCACCTGGTATAATTTGTACTGGTGGAAGCACAACACTTGCAGCCAATGCAACTGCGGGTAGCGGAAGTATTTCTACTTATGCGTGGAACAGCGGGCTTGTCGGAAATGTTTCCGGTGGAAGTGTTTCACCGGTTGTAAATACTACATACACAGTAACAGTAACTAATAGTAATTCGTGCACTGCAACGGCAAGTATAGCTGTAACTGTCAATGCAAAACCCACGGTTGCACCAAGTGCAACACCAACAGTAATTTGCAATGGAGGAAGCAGCACTCTTGCGGCTAATGCAACAGCAGGCAGCGGAAGTATATCAACTTATGCATGGAGCAGCGGACTTGTTGGAAGTGTTCCGGGAGGAAGCGTTTCGCCTATTGTAAATACTACTTACACAGTAACTGTTACGAATAGCAATTCCTGTACGACAACGGCAACCGTGGCTGTAACAGTGAGTGCAATACCAACGGTTGCTCCTACTGCGACTCCTGCTGTAATTTGCGATGGGGGCAACACAACACTTGCAGCCAATGCAACTGCCGGAAGCGGAAGTATTTCTACTTATGCCTGGAGTAGCGGGCTTGTCGGAAACGTTTCGGGTGGAAGTGTTTCACCAACAATAAATACAACTTACACGGTTACGGTAACCAATAGCAATTCATGTACTGCAACAGCAAGCGTGGCTGTAACTGTCAACTCAAAACCAACTGTTGCGCCAAATGCAACCCCAACCGTAATTTGTAACGGAGGAAGTACCACCCTTGCTGCAAATGCCACTGCGGGAAGCGGAAGTATTTCCACTTATTCCTGGAGTAGTGGGCTTGTTGGCAACGTGCCGGGCGGAAGTGTTTCGCCAATTGCTAACACAACCTATACTGTTACCGTTACGAATAGTAATTCCTGTACTGCATCGGCAAGTGTAGCGGTTATTGTAAATGCCAATCCAACGATTGCACCTAATGCAACTCCTTCAGCAATTTGCAACGGAGGAAGCACAACGCTTACTGCAAATGCAACCGCAGGAAGCGGAACAATTTCTACTTATGCATGGAGCAGTGGATTAGTTGGAAATGTGCCGGGCGGAAGTGTTTCACCAACTGCCAATACTGTTTATACCGTTACGGTAACGAATAGCAATTCCTGTACGGCAACGGCCAGTTTGCCGGTAACTGTAAATGCAGTTCCAACAGTCGCTCCTACTGCATCACCTGCTATAATTTGTAATGGCGGAAGCACAACACTTGCGGCCAATGCAACAGCAGGAAGCGGAAGTATTTCTACTTATGCGTGGAGCAGCGGATTAGTTGGGAATGTTCCGGGGGGAATTGTTTCGCCTATAACAAATACTACTTATACTGTAACTGTCACAAATAGTAATTCATGCACAGCAACAGCAAGTGTGGCTGTAACGGTGAATGCAAAACCAACTGCTGCTCCAACTGCATCGCCAACAGTAATTTGCAATGGAGAAAGCACAATGCTTGCTGCCAATGCAACGGCAGGTAGCGGAAGTATTTCTACTTATGCCTGGAACAACGGACTTATTGGTAGTATTTCGGGAGGAAGCGTTTCGCCAGTTGTAAATACCACTTATACTGTCACCGTAACAAATAGTAATTCATGTACGGCTACAGCAACTATATCAGTGACTGTAAATTCTCTTCCAAGTCCAAGTGCAACTAACACCGGGCCTTATTGCGCTGGTGGAACAATTCAGCTTAATTCATCAGGCGGTTCAGGTTATTCTTGGGGCGGCCCTGCGGCATTCAGCAGTGCGACACAAAATCCAACAAGAATAGGAGCTACTGTTGCAATGGGAGGAAATTATACGGTGACTGTTACGGGAACAAATGCTTGCACTATCACTGCTTCAACAAACGTAGTAGTAAATGCGATTCCTGCTGCAACAGCAACCAATACCGGACCGTACTGTACTACTTCCACTATTCAATTAAGTTCCGGAGGAGGAACTTCCTACTCTTGGAGCGGACCAAATGCATTTGCCAGCGGAAGTCAAAATCCAACTCGTCCAAATTCAACTCTTGCAATGGCAGGTATTTATACAGTAACAGTGATTGATGCAAATACATGTTCAGCAACTGCTTCAACCAATGTAATAGTAAACTCTTCTCTTTCTCCAATTGCTTCGAACACCGGTCCTTCCTGTGTGAACGGTACGATTCAGTTAAATGTAGCGGGAGGAAATACTTATACATGGAGCGGACCGAACTCCTTTAGCAGCAATAGTCAAAATCCTACTATTAGCAACGCGACAACATTGATGTCCGGAATTTATTATGTTACCGCTTCTGATTTGAATGGCTGCTCAGGAACTGCTTCTACAAATGTAACTGTGAATACGCTTCCAATTCCAAATGCAAGTAATACCGGACCTTATTGTGCGGGCAGTACGATTCAACTCAATTCATCGGGTGGCAGCACTTACTCCTGGAGTGGCGTAAGTGGATTTGTAAGTGTATCTCAAAACCCCTCTCTAATAAATTCAATTACCGGCATGAGCGGTATTTATACAGTTACAGTCACAGATATAAACGGATGTTCCGCTGTCGCTTCCACTACTGTTACGGTTAATGCTTTGCCTGCTCCATCTATTAGCAGCATTGAAACTTCCGGATTTAACAACGATGGAATTATTTGCGATGGGGCATCGGTAACCCTCATCGCGAACCCAACTTCGGGGGTAACGTATGCGTGGGCAAATCCTCCGGGAGGAACAACCAATAATATATTGATTACTCCTGCGTCAACCACGTCTTACACAGTGACGGTCACGAATCCAACCACAGCTTGCACTGCTGTTGCTGTAATAACTATTACTGTGTCACCACCGCCCGCACCAACTATCGCAATCACCGATAGCAGCGGTTTGATTATTAGTGACGGAACCATTTGTATTAACGATCCAGCAAAGCTCACTGCTTCTCCAACTACAGGCTTGACCTATGTGTGGTCTAATCCACCAGGAGGAACAGCGAACGATATAATAGTGAGCCCATCGGTAACTACTTCATATACTGTAACTGTCACGAGTATATCCACAGGTTGTTCTGCTTCTGTATCAAGAACATTGATTGTAAACCAAGGTTTCACAGCGGACGGATATATTTCCGGAAATATAGGTATAGGAATAGGGGTTGGGGGAGGCGTTTATTGTAATCATGATAATTTGAATTTCCATTGTAATGTACCTGGAACCTCTACTTACGATTATCTTTGGCAAGGACCCGGCGGATGGTCTGGGGTAAATAGAAATCAAGTAAGACAAAATGTGGATACGACCATGACCGGAATGTATTACATTACTGCATGGGATGTCAATACCGGATGTATGAGCACTGACTCTATGTATATTGTTATTTACTCACCGGTTCCGCCTCCTGCCTTGCCTGTTTCTAATTCTCCTCAATGTGTTGATGTTGGAGTCACTATTTCAATGACAGGAACACCACCCTCAGGTATGGGATGGTATTGGCAGACGACTCCTACAGGGACCGCAGTAGCAAATGGAGCACCATCTTTCACTGTTTATGCTTCCGGCACCTATTATTTAAGAGCTCAAAATATGGTTACCGGATGTTGGAGTGATACGGCAAGAAGCATTGCAGTTATTGTCAATCCACTTCCTGTCCCGGCTATCAGCGGATTCGATACTATCTGTGCGGCACAATCCACCACGCTTACAGCAAGTGGTGGAGGAACATACGTTTGGAGTACCGGTGATTTTACTCCCTCTATTACTGTTTTCACAGGTGGAGTTTATTCAGTTACTGTTACTGATGGAAACAGTTGTTCAGCCACTGCATCAACAAATGTTGTTGTAAATCCTTTACCCGTTGTAAATGCAGGTGCTGATGCTACATTAACGTGTGCAGTGACTTCCGTTACACTTACTGCGACTTCAATAACTTCAGGAGCCACATTTGTTTGGAGCAATGGAACAAATGGTGCGAGCAACCTTGTTAGTGTTTTAAATACCTACACGGTTACAGTTACTGATCCTGCAAATGGCTGCACAGCTTCGGATCAGGCAGAGGTGAATTCAAATACTTCAACTCCAAATGTGAATGCAGGAGCAGATGTTATCTTAACGTGTACGACTACTTCTACCACTCTCATCGCGAGTTCAACAACCCTCGGAGCAATTTATCTTTGGAGTAATGGACCTGCTACGGCAAATAATACGGTAAACGTTGCAAATACCTATACTGTTACCGTAACTGACCCAACAAATGGCTGCACAGTTTCCGATCAGGCGGTTGTTTCTTCTTCTTCCAATTTACCGAATGTAAACGCGGGCGCAGATGAAACTTTAACCTGCAATGTTACTTCTGTTACACTTATCGCAACTTCAACTACGCCCGGTGTTACATTTTCATGGAGCAATGGAATAAACGCAGCAAGTACAGTAATAAGTGCTTCGAATATTTATACAGTTACCGCAACAAATACCTCAACCGGATGCGCTGCTTCAGATCAGGTCATTGTATCTGCTAACTTTATTGCACCGAATGTAACCGCAGGGCCTGATGCTTCTTTAACCTGCTTAACTACTTCAGCCACGCTTATCGCAAGCTCAACGACAGTTGGAGCAACTTTTGTTTGGAGTAATGGAACGAACACAGCAAATAATACGGTGACGCTTGTAAATAATTATACAGTTACTGCAACCGATCCAGCAAATGGCTGCACTGTCTCCGATCAGGCAAATGTTTTTTCAAATACAACAGCCCCCGATGTAAACGCAGGTACAGATGCAATTTTGACTTGTGCCAATACTTCTGTCACCCTTCTTGCAACATCCGCAACTTCTGGAACCATTTTTATTTGGAGCAACGGTACCAATGGTGCAAGCAATCTTGTTGGTGTTGCAAGCGCTTATAATGTAACCGTAACTGATCCAGCCAATGGCTGTACAGCTTCTGATCAGGCAATTGTTTCATCAAATGTGACTGCCCCAAATGTGAGCACGGGACCGGATGAAACGCTAACTTGCGTAATTACCTCGGTAACTCTAACCTCAAGTTCAACAACTTCGGGTGCCACCTTTTTATGGAGCAACGGAACTCCAACTGCGAATAATTCTGTGAGTGTTGCAAACACTTACACTGTAACCGTGACCGATCCGAATAATGGCTGCACTGCCTCGGCTTCTTCTTCGGCAATTCAGAATATTAATGCTCCTGATGTGTCTATTGCTCAACCGGCAGAATTGACTTGTGTTATAACCAGTGTGACTTTGACGGCCTCTTCTACAATCAATGGAATCACGTATAACTGGGGTAGTGGAATAATCACTTCCACTAATATTGTGAGCTCAATAGGTACGTATTCTGTGACTGCTACCAATCCCGCGAATAATTGCAGCGCATCCACATCCACCATAGTAACTGAGAATATTACAATCCCAACTTTAAGCATTGCTCCACCTGCAACACTTAGCTGTTCGGTAACAAGCGTCACACTTTCAGCTTCATCTTCTGCAATAAACGCAATGTATGCATGGGCTGGCGGAGGGACAAGTTCAACGAAGATTGTGAATTCAGCAGGTTCTTATTTTGTAACTGTTACTGATGCCGTCAATGGTTGTAGCACTTCAAACACAGTTGTTGTAAACAGTAATTCTAATTTAGCATTATCAATAATTACGCAGGATATTTTATGCAATGGTTCGAGTACTGGCGCTATTGATTTAACTGTTAGAGGAGGTTCTACTCCTTTTGTAATTCAATGGGATAATGGTAGCACGAATGAAGATTTGATTGGAATAACTGCTGGAGATTATTTGGTAACAGTAACCGATAATTCGGGGTGTATAGCCACTTCATCTGCAAGTGTTATAGAGCCTCTTGCATTTAGTGTTTCTGCCATTCGAAATAATGTTCCATGCAGTGGTGGCAATATCGGTTCCATTATTATTTCAGCATCAGGAGGGACTCTTCCGTATAATTTTACATGGAATGATGGCACCCAATCGCAAAACAGAAATTTTTTATCGGCAGGAACTTATACTCTTACAGTAAATGATGATAATGCCTGCACCTTTTCTATAAGCATGCAGATTACGGAACCTTCTCCACTGAGTGTCATTGAAACGCATAACGATGTTTTGTGCAATGGCGGAAATACGGGTTCAATCAACTTGACCACAACAGGAGGAACTTCTCCCTACATTTATTCGTGGAGTGATGGGAATAATTCTCCCATTAGAAATAATATTGGAGCTTCAAATTATTCGGTGCTTGTTACCGACAGCAATTCGTGTTCTGTTACACTGGCTGTTGCAATTTCGGAACCGGCAATTCTCAGCATTTCAGAAACGCATGCAGATGTGTTATGCAACGGAGCAGGCACGGGCTCTATTAACATCACTTCATCAGGAGGAAGCGTTCCGCATTCTTTTATTTGGGATGATGGCAGCGTTACGCCAGTGAGAAATAGTCTAATAGCAGGAAGTTATTCTGTAACAGCAAGTGATAATAATTTATGCTCGGTAACAGCAATCATTCTCATCACCGAACCAACGGCCTTGGTTGTTTCTGAAAATCACACCGATGTTTTATGCAATGGAGATAACAGCGGTTCAATAAATATTAATGCATCGGGAGGAACATCTCCAATAGTATATACCTGGAATGATGGAAACACTTTTGCAATCCGAAATAATGTTCTTGCGGGAAATTATACTGTAACAACCAGTGATAATAATGCGTGTTCAGTTGTTTTAAATATTCCTGTTACCGAACCTACCCCAATAACTCTTACTGAAACGCACGCGAACGTGGCTTGCAGCGGAGGAACAGGAAGCATTGATATTACATCAGGCGGAGGAGTTACACCGCGCACTTATTTGTGGAATGATGGCATTACTACCGAAGACAGAGGCAGTCTGACACCAGCAAATTATTCTGTAACTGTGTCGGATGGCAATTTGTGTATCAAGTCACTTGATATTACAATAGGAAGTAATTCTGGAATTGTAGTTAGCGAGACACATAATGATGTTTCCTGCTTCGGTCAGGCAACCGGAAACATTAATGTGAATGTTTCAGGTGGAATTTCACCCTACACTTACGTATGGAATGATGCAGTGAATGCTCCCAACAGAATAAATATTCCTGCAAATAATTACACACTTTCGGTGTATGACAACAACTCCTGTATTCAGATTTTGAATGTTGCTATTGCTGAACCTCCCGCATTAAGTACTGTTTTAAGCAGTTCGGATGTTTTGTGCAATGGCGGCAATACAGGTTCAATTAATCTCACTACCAGTGGAGGAACCCTACCTTATGGTTTCATTTGGAATGATGGAATTATTACAGACGACAGAGCAAATCTTTCCGTAGGTAACTATACAGTGACTATCAGCGATAATAATTTATGCTCATCTGCGCTCACTGTAAATATTAATGAACCAACCGTTATCAGTATAGCTGAAGTTCATTCAGACGTTTTGTGCAGTGGCGGGAGTACCGGTTCAATCACGTTGACGGTTTCCGGAGGAACTATTCCTTACTCCTTCGAGTGGAATGATGGAGGAACTTCGCAAAACAGAGCCAATTTAGGTGATGGAAATTATTCTGTCACCGTGTTGGACAATCATTCCTGTCCGTCTGCAAAAAATATAGCCATTGCCGAACCAAGTGTCATAATTATTTCTGAAACGCCTACCGATGTAATTTGCAACGGAGGAAATAATGGCTCAATAACAGTTAGTGTTACAGGTGGAACAAATCCTTATAGTTTTAGTTGGAATGATGGTATTACTTCACAGAACAGAGTAAATGTTCCAGCAGGAAATTATTCGGTAACAGTGAACGATAATAATTCCTGCAGTGAAACTAAAAACGGGATTGTGATTACTGAACCGGCAGCAATAACGCTAAATGAAGTTCACACCAACATAACCTGCAATGGATATGGTGACGGAAAAATTACAGTGAGTGCTGCAGGTGGAACATCTCCCTACACTTTCGTTTGGAATGACGGTACAACTTCTCCGGGAAGAGTTAATCTTTCGGCAGGAAATTATTTTGTAACTGCAAATGACAGCCGCTCTTGTCCTGTTTCAATCAATGTTGTGATTACAGAACCATCGGGGGCGGTTCTTGCAACTTTCTTTGCGAATCCCACCTGTGAATCAATGAGGGCGAATGGAAACATCACATTGAATGCATCAGGCGGTTCGTCTCCTTTTGGTTATCGCTGGTCGAATGGCTCAACTGCAAACAGCCTCTTGAATATCGGACCGGGCAATTATGCAGTTACTGTGAACGATGCAAATGGTTGTGAGGTGGACACCTCCTTTGCGCTTGTTTATCAATATGACTTTTCGATTGATGCCTCGCCTGATATTAGTATTGGGTTGGGGGAAAGTGCCACACTTGGCTATACAATCATCGGCAATGCCGGTAATTTTGTGAATGTATGGGCACCCGCCTCCACACTAAGTTGTTCTGATTGTTCAGCTCCGAATGCGACACCAAACTCTACAACAACATATCAAATTCAAATCACTAATGAAGTTGGCTGCGCAGCTAGCAGCGTGGTTACCGTGAGTGTGGAACCAGATCATACCGTCTTTATTCCCAATGTCTTTACTCCAAATAATGACGGCAATAATGATGTGTTTGAAATCTATGGGAAACTTAAAGGACTTGTTTACCTCGAAGTTCAGGTGTTCAACCGTTGGGGAGAAAAAGTTTTCGAATCGCAGGATCATCATTTTAAATGGGATGGAACTTACCAGGGTGTGATGCAAAATCCTTCGGTATTTGTTTGGCAGCTAAAACTCGTTTGGCTGGATGGACATATGGAAGAATTACGGAATGGCACCGTAACTTTAATAAAATGATGCCGTTTTAAAGCTTACTTAATTGCTCGCAATAAATGTATTCAGAAAGGTTGGCTTTCTTCTGCTTTTCGTACGTTGCTCATAGGCATAAGCGATTCCCAGCAATTCCGGTTCACCGTAAGCTTTCCCGAAAAATGAAATACCGATCGGCAGATTGTAAATAAACCCGCAGGGCAAAGTGATATGCGGATACCCGGCCATTGCCGCAGGACTTGAAATACCTATATCGCCCCAGCGGTCCCCATAAACCAAGTCAGTGGCGCATGCCGGTCCGACTGTAATTCCTGCAATAGCATCCAATTTATTGGCGCTGATTAGTTTGTCAATTATTTTACGTGAACCATCACGGCTCTTTGCTAAAGCATCTTTGTACGTTTTGCTTTCTAAACCCGTAGTCTTTTCTGCTGCCTCAAATCTTTCCTGCTTGAAGAAAGGCATTATACTCGCTTCATTTTTTTTATTGAAAGCAATTAAATCGCTAAGAGATTTAACCGGAGCATTTGCCTTTGAAAGATAATTGTTCAGCCCGTCTTTCAATTCGAACATCATTACTTCCAATTCGGCCTCGCCCAACTTATCAGTTGCTTCTAGGAACTCTATTTCAACCAAGGTGGCTCCAGCCTTTTTCATTTCATCCAAAGCATTTCTGTAGAGCTCATTTATTCCCGAATTCCTGCGCTCCCAATTCTTTTCAATCCCAATGCGTTTTCCTTTGAGCGAGTCTGCATTGAGAAACTGCGTGTAATCATTAAACGATTTTCCCTTGCTTTCGGCAGTCACTTTATCCTCTTTGTCGGCACCTGCTAATGCACCAAGAAGTATCGCCACATCCTTTACAGTGCGTGCCATTGGTCCGGCAGTATCCTGTGTTTGTGAAATTGGAATTATTCCCGTCCGACTGAGCAGACCAACGGTAGGTTTCATGCCAACAATTCCGTTGATTGATGCGGGACATACAATAGAACCATCCGTTTCTGTTCCCACAGCCACCACACAAAGATTGGCGGACACACCTACTGCTGAACCCGAACTGGAACCGCATGGATTGCGGTCGAGGATGTATGGGTTTTTTGTTTGCCCTCCCCGGCTACTCCAGCCAGATGTAGAAGGTTTCCCCCGAATATTTGCCCACTCACTCAGGTTTGTCTTGCCAAGGATAACAGCACCTGCCTCATGAAGTTTCCTAACGATAAAGGCATCCTCTTTGGCTTTGAATCCCTCCATTGCAAGTGACCCTGCGGTGGTACTCATGTTAGCGGTATCAATATTATCCTTTAGTAATACCGGAATACCATGAATCGCACTTCGAACTTTTCCATTCTTCCTTTCCTCATCCAATTTTGCTGCGTCTTTTAAAGCATCGGGATTCAATTCTATAATTGCGTGAAGGCCAATACCATTCTTATCAATGGCGTCAATACGTTTTAAATAAAGTTCGATAACAGAGTGTGAGCTAAGTTTTCCTTCCTTCATCTTTTGCTGAAGCTCATCAATGGTTATTTCGCTTAATTCAAAATCATCGATGCTATTTTCTGCCTTTGTCTCTTGTTTACCTTTTGCAGGCGAATTATTGCATCCATTGAGTGAAATGACACTTGCAGACAAGCCAACCAGAGCCGAGTTTGTTATAAAGCTTTTCCGTTTCATAGAGGATGAAGACTTTTGAGTTTGCTGTTATTCGAAAGTAGCCATTCCTTTCATGCATTCAACAAATTCAAACCTTTTATGGAAATAGTTTAGTTAACCGATTTTATTGCAAATTCGCCCCTCGTGCAGCAAAATGTAATTACCGATTCGGTATTAGCCGAAACACTTTCCTTCGAAGAATATCTTCAATTAACTAAAGATATTGTGGAAGAAAAAATTCCGCGTGCGGGCATTTATACCGCTGATAATACTTTTCGATACACGCGCTCAAATCTGGTGCGAATGAAGAAGGTGCTTGATAATATTGTGCTCAACCAGAAGCTGTATAACCTGCTATCTGATTTGGAGGAGCGCTGGATTTGGCTGGTGGTCAGTGAGCCTTGGTGTGGCGATGCAAGCTGGGGGACTCCCGCTTTGTGTCTGATTGCCTCTGCTTCCGAAAAAATAGAGTTCCGGATTTTGCTACGCGATACTCATCCCGAAATCATTAGTGCTTATCAAACTGCGGGAACTGATTCTATCCCTAAATTAATTTGCCTGCGCAAAAGCGATTTGAAAGAACTAGGCACCTGGGGGCCTCGACCGAAAGAACTGCATGAGATGGTTTTGAAATTTAAGGATGATGTAAACTTCGATTACCGTGAGAGCGTAAGAAAACTTCATGCATGGTTTGATGCCGATATGACAAAATCAACACAGGAGGAAATAATTGATTGTGTGAAGGAGTGGAAAGAGAAATGTGAGAATTAGGGAACTCGAGATTTTGATAATGGAATACAAATAAAATATGACAGAGATTAAGAAGACTTCGGAGATTAGATTTAAAATCGGGTTAGATGAAAAGAATGTGCCGCTGGATATTAAGTGGATGGCAACTGATTCGAAAAACAATGAACTGCGGGATTGCAAAAGCATTATGATTTCGATTTGGGATGTAGTGCAAAAGGAAACGCTCAAAATCGATTTGTGGACGAACGAGATGACCACAGATGAAATGCATTCGCATTATTTTCAAACGCTCCTGGCTATGACAGAGTCTTATGCAAAAGCAACCGGAAATCCACATGCGGTGGAAGAGATGAAAAAGTTTGCGCAGCAATTAGCAAAGAAGACCGCTGATTGGGAAGACGGGAAGAAATAGCAATAGGTTATTGGCAATTGGCAACGAATACGGAAATATTAGTGAATAGTAAGTTTCTTAGTTATTACTTCTTCGCCATTGGAGATTTTAAGCAGATAAATTCCAGGTAAATAGTCAGCCGTTGACAAGAATAGCTTGTCTGAAAATATTTGTTCAACTATTTTTCGTCCGGCTATATCATATATTTCAACAGTTGCACCTGAACCTGCAACCTGCAGGTTGCAGCCTGTGACATTGCAACTTATAAAGTCCGCATTTAATTCATTTACCAAAGTCACTCCAACAATAATGGTAAGTGTATCTCTTGTTTCGCAGCCTGACGCATTCTTTACTTTTAAAATAATTGTGTATTCGCCATTCACCGTATATTGATGAAACACATTTGGAAAATTTACTGATGCACTATCACCATCTCCAAAATTCCATGAATAGAGAACTGTGTTGGTATTGGGAGTATAGAGGAAAGCATTCTGATTATTTAGTTCATAAGTAATGTCTGCCACCGGACAAGAATCAATTGTAATAGTTGCAGAAGAAGTATCTGAACAGAAAGCGTTGCCGGAAATAAGTGTAATGGCATAAGTTCCTCCGCTTAAATAATCTTTAGGTGCGGGAGCGGAATCAATTGAAGCAGTGGCATCGCCAAAATCCCAATGGAAAATATTTGCATTAGCTGAAAGATTAGTGAACGACACATTCAATTCATCGGCAGATAAATTAAAGTCGCTTACCGAATGTGCAATCACCCTCGTTTGAAAACTCCTCTCCTCTCCTTCTGCATCAATCTCATTGAATTCTTTTACTATAACCGAAACTGTTCCGGTATCATTCCATATAACAGCAATTGAATTGCCGGTAGTTGAAATAACAGTTCCATTGCCATTTATGTTCCAGCAGTATTTACTTCCGTTTGTATTCTCTACTGAGTACTGCGCGATACTTTGTTCGCAAACCAATGAATCTCCCGTGATGTCGGACGCGTGAGGTCTAAGTAATTCAAAAAGAAATTCACGCGAGTATTTGTAAATGGTATCATTCAATGTTGGCGCGAGCAATTCAGGTTCGTGTCCGTAGCCGACTAAGGGATGCAGCACATTCATAATTCCAACATTAGTTAGACGCTCGTGGATAGGGACACTTCCATAAACAACGGGAAACACGGGAAGCGAAAACGGATAACCGGAATTATAAGGAACCAATGCATCCTGATCGCCATGAAAGGAAATGACAGGAGTATTTTCAGTCGCTTCGATAAAGGAAGTATCCATGATGGCCCCCCACTGGTTGACGATTGCCTTGATATGAGGAATGTGGTGACCGAAATCGGTGTTACCCGAACAATCCATACAGCCTAAATCAGTTGGCTCGAGCGCACTGCCGAAACTTGAGGGCGGACGCCCGGTGTCATTTGTAAAAGCATTTGCGAAGGCGCAAAAACATCCGGCACTGGTGCCGGTGAGAATGATGAGCGAGGTATCAAACTTATACTGTTGTGCCCGCTGACAAAGAAACCGAATAGCAGAACGCTCATCCTGCACGCCTCTGTAAAATGCGCGAACAGTGCTGTTGGTATCAGCGGGATTCAACCCAATGCGGTAATCAATAGTTGCTACAGTGTAACCACACTTAGCAAAGTAATCGCAGAACTGCGGAATGACAGGTTCGCTTCTCCAGCCGATTGTAAAGCCACCGCCAAACTGAAAAACAATGAGCGGGCGTTTAGTAAGCGTATCGTTTGTTGGCTCATAAAAATCGAGAAATAAATCCTGGGGCTGTGCGAGCAGACCGTAAGGAGTGGCGGTGCCGAATTTTACAGTAGTGACAGTAACCTCATGAAAGATGGTATCCTGGTAGCGATGCGAATTGCAAGATTGAGAGATTGTGATTAATGAACAGTGAATTGTGATTAGTAAAACCAGAATCCGTTTCATGGAATAAAACTAATAACAAATACGGAAGTGTTTTAAAAGCGGGTTCAGGAGATAGCAAACTCTATGTAACCTTGATAGAATGTGAGCCAAGTTAGTGCGACCGCCATGTATACAGGGAAAGGCGCTGAAAGGATTTTGGATTGATCAGCTTTATGATCAAATTCAGGTGAATACTGCAATTCCAAATTCCTGATGTTCAGATTTCATTTGGAAACGCCTTATGGAAGTTCTTCCATACTGCGATTTCATTTGGAAATGCCCTATGGAGGTTCTTCCATACCGCGATTTCACTTGGAAATGCCATATGAAAGTTCTTACATACCACAATTTCATTTGGAAATGCCCTATGGAAGTTCTTCCATACCACGATTTCATTTAGAAACGCCATATGCAAGTTCTTTCATACCATGATTTCATTCAGAAACGCCTTATGCAAGTTCTTACATACCACGATTTCATTTGAAAACGCTATTGGAAAGTCTTGAATTTGTCAACTACAAAAACAAAAGCCGAAGTTTTCACTCCGGCTTTGTTTATCCCGGTTCCAGCGGGAAAGAAATTCTTCGGCAGGCTCAGAATGACATTCTTATTCTTTAACGAACCTGGTATTTAAGCTTCCAAATTCAGTTGTAAGGTTCAATAAATAAATTCCTGATGCAAGGTCATTCAACCGGATTGACTGATAATGTTTACCTGCGTTCTGAACTTCGCTCAGCACGTTCATTATTTTTCTTCCTGTAAGGTCAACAATTGAAACCGCAACGGATGTTGTTTTATTCAAATCGTAAGAAACATTCAACACATCGTTTGCCGGATTCGGCATCAAGCTGAATTTAACTTCCTCCGCGAGATGATTAATGCCAACGCATACCACTGTATATGTTGAGGAAGTATCGGTGCAGCCATTCTGAGTAACTACTACCGTATGATATTCACCCACATCGCCACAGGTAACGGTATCTAACGCACCGGTAGTTTGCTCCACAGTATAAGGATCGTTTGGAGTTAATTGAAACAACCACTGGTATGTTGCATTTGCAGGACTTGCCTGAAGCACTGCCTGCCACCCTGCTGTACTCACCTCCGTTATAGTGGCATTGGGAGTAAGGTTTACAAGAACATTAACCGGATTTGTGGAACTGCCCGAGCAGCCGTTAGCAGTTACCGTAACATCGTAGGTTCCGGCTGAATCAACTGCGATGGCTTGTGAAGTAGCTGTGTTTGTCCATTGATAAGAGCTGAACCCGGCACCTGCATCAAGCGTAACACTTTGACCGCTGCAAATAGTTTGCGTTCCCGAAGGAGAAATAGCGGCATGAGGAATCGCGTTGAATGTGACCTCCACTGTATCTGCTGCGGTGCAACCGTTTTGGGTTACGTTCACTATGATACTTCCGGAGGCGGTGGGCTGAGTAGTTTGCGCCAGATCTCCGGTGCTCCATGAGTAAGAAGTATAACCGCTTCCTGCATCGAGAATCACATTATCACCCACACAAGCGCTTACAGGACCCGCAGGAGTAACAGCAGGCTGAGGAAGAGCATTGAGTGTGATTTCTACCGTGTCGGTTCCTGCACATCCATTTTGCATAACCGTAACAACCGCTGTTGAAGAAGAAGTAAACTGAGCAGTTTGTGTTCCATCGCCATTGCTCCATGAATAAGAAGTATAACCGGCTCCTGCATCCAGCGTAACCACATCTCCTTCGCATCCTGTTACCGGGCCGGCAGGCGAGATAGAAACTACCGGATGCGCATTGAATATAACATCCACTGTATCGCTTCCCGAACAGCCGTTTTGAGTAACTGTTACACTGTAACTTCCCGAAGCAAGGGGCTGAATAGTTTGCGTTTGAGCACCGCTGCTCCAGCTATAAGTGGCAAATACACCGGCATCGAGCGTAACAACATCTCCTGTGCAGGCATTTATTGGGCTTTGAGGAGAAATGGCAGGTTGCAGAGCAGAATTAAAAGTAACATCCACTGTGTCTGTTCCTACACAACTATTAGAAGTAACAACAACCACATAACTTCCCGATGTTGTTACATTGGTGGTGGAAGTAATATCAAGATTGCTCCACGCATAAGTATCATAGGCGCCACCGGCATCTAAAGTTACTACATCGCCCGTACAAGCGCTTACCGGACCTGCAGGAGAAATATTTACTGCCACAGGAAAATTACCGACATTCAAAGTAGCTGATGCGGTGCCGCTGCAGGTTCCCTGGGTGACGGTAACCATGTAAGTTGCAGCCGTACTTTCTGTAATGGTTTGGTTGGTTGAAAGAGTACTCCACGAATAGGTGTCGTATCCAACACCTGCATCGAGCACTGCACTTCCACCGGGGCAAATATTAAATGAAGGATCAGCAGTAATAACAGGAGAAAGCGTACTGCCGCTTACGGTTACTACTACCGGAGCTGAAGTTGCTGTGCATCCGTTTAAAGTGGTGGTTACATTATAGCTTCCTGATTGCGTAATTACCGTTGTTTGTGCGTTGGTTAAATCGCTCCATGCGTAACTCGCAAAACCGGGACCTGCATCCAATGTTACACTTCCGCCTGTGCAAAAAGTGGTAGGACCGTTTGCATTAATGGTAGCCAATGGATCGGTAACCGTAACATCAATTGAGTTGGAAGTGCCGCTGCATCCGTTTTGAGTAACAGTAACATTATAACTACCGGTTTCAGTGGCAGTATAAGAGGCCGTGGTAACACCATCATCGCTCCATAAATAAGTATCGTAGCCCGCAGGTGCATTCAGCCAAACATCACCACCGACACAAAAAGAAGTGGGACCCCAGGCAGTAATTACAGGAGTAGGAATTGGGTTGACTGTAACTCCTACTGAATTCGAAACACCCGAGCATCCGTTTTGCTGAACCGTAACATCGTAAGTTCCCCCCTGAGTTACGTTGAGCGTTTGACCGGTTCCTGCCCCTCCACTCCAGGTATAACTTGAATATCCGGGACCTGCATCCAATGTTACACTTCCGCCAGCGCAAAAAGTTGTCGGCCCGCTTGCATTTACAACAGGTGTGGGATTGCTGTTTTCTGTAACGGTAATTGCTGAACTCCCTGAACATCCGTTTTGGGTAACCGTTACTCCAACATTATCCGATTGAGCCACGTTGATGCTCTGAGTCGTTTCCGCAGTACTCCAGGTGTACGTATCGTAACCGGCACCCGCATCTAATGTAACGCTTCCACCCTCGCAAAAAGTGGTAGCACTTCCCGGTGTAATGGTGGGTACCGGATTATTGTTGACCGTTACCGTAATTGTGTTCGAAGTTCCTGTGCACCCGTTTTGTGTAACAGTAACAGTATAGGTTCCTGATTGGCTCACGGTAATAGTTGGTGAAGTAGCATTGGTACTCCACAAATAGCCGGAATAAGTTCCTGGATCTAAGGTTACACTGCTTCCCGAACAAAAAGTAGTCGGACCGCTTGGCGTAATGGTGGGTGTTGGATTTGAATTAATGGTTAGTGTTCTGGATGCCGTTGCAGAAGCGCAGGCAGCATAAGCTGTTACAGTATAAGTTCCACCGGTTGAAACATTGATACTCGAAGTAACTGCGCCTGTTGACCATTGGTAAGCGTAATAACTACCGGCATTACTTATCGAAAAGGTAGAACTTCCACCTGTGCAAACACCGGTAGCCCCGGTCAAAGAAATTGCAGGGGCAGTTCCCATTGTGTGAGCAGTAAGCCCCGGGTCAAGAGTGTCAACCTGCACGCAAGTGGTGTTAGGCAAACGAACCCGGGCATAATATTTAAGCCCCATCACTGAATCAATATTTACGTTGGCAAGAGTGGTATTTACGAAAGGAGGGATTATGGCTACGTTCACATCGGCAAAAGGGGCAATCTTATATTCTCCCGGGGCATCATACGTGGTTCCCGTAACGCGAACACATGCTGTCGTGTTACCGTTTATCTGGTCGCTCGCAACACCGCTTCTCCAGCAAAGTCCGCATGGCAGATTGTAGATGTTGAGAATTTTTATCCAGTTGATGGTATAGCCCTGTGCAGTGGCAGGAACATGAAATTGAATGATGGTATCGTATGGCACACCAACAATGGCGCAAGCCAAGGCAGTATCCGGAGGATAAAATCCAACCACCGTTAACGATTGATCGGCCGTACAATTCGAGGGGCCCGATGCCTGCGCACAATGCGTTTGTGCATTCAGGTTTCCGAAAAATAAAAAGGTGATACATAAAACATTGAGAAGGTAAAATGTCTTTTTCATGGCAGTAGATTTATTTTAATCCGCTTTTATTAGCGGGAAGGTAACGTGAAAATAAAAATCAATTTTTAATTCGGGAGGTTAATTCACTGTCGATGGCCTATTGGCGTTCTGAGCAACAATAGGCAAACAGGTAATTATTTTTTCTCATGTAAAAGTGCCTCATGAACTTTCACCACCTGCTTTTTCAAATGCTCCAAATCTTTATCATTCTTTATCACAAAGTCAGCGAGTTTCACTTTTTCTTCTTCAGGTAATTGGTTCCGTACGCGCGCCATTATTTCTTCAAGCGCCACCGCATCTCTTGTTTTAATTCTTTTTATCCTTGTTTCTAATGGCGCAGCTACTACGATCAATTTATCCAGTCCGATGTATGAACCTGTTTCAATCAGCAAGGCGGCTTCCTTTAAGGCGTAAGGAAACTTCTTCTCCTCCTGCTCCGCTAACCAACACTCCATATCATGAAATACAGCGGGATGCACAAGGGCATTCAGCAAATCAAGCTTAGGCTTATCGTTAAATACCTTTTCTGAAATGAACTTGCGGTTGAGGTTGCCATTGTCGTAAGCTTCGGCACCAAAAAGCTTTTTTATCTCATCAATCAGATGATGCTCATGCTGCATAAGGTATTTGCCACGTTCATCAGCGTAGTAAACCGGAATGCCGAGTTCTTCGAACATCTTGCATGCGGTGGTTTTTCCGCTTCCTATTCCTCCTGTTATTCCTACTTTGAGCACGCGATGGTTGGATGGCTTCCTTCGTTTCATGTAACTAAAACGAAACGGCACTAAGATATATTATTCTCAGTGCCGTTTTATGCCAAATTTATTTCCGTTTATTTTTTCTGTTCTATCGCTTCCGGCTTTTTCTCTGCTTCTGCTCCATAAGCCGCTTTGGTCATCTCCATCGAGATACCCGACTTCTCTATTCTTATTTTTACATTGTTATCTATTTCGAGTAGGACAGAACCGTTCTCATCCACTTTGATAATCTTTCCATGGATTCCCCCGGTGGTAACCACCTTAGCGCCTTTTTCTATTTGTGTAACAAAAGCCGCCTGTTCTTTCGCCTTCTTGGTTTGCGGGCGAATAAAAAACAACCAGATAACCACTAACAGCGCACCGTAAAAAACAATAATTATTGGATCCATTTCTTTAGAATTCTATTGGTGATTAATCTTTTACCTTCACAAATCCTTTTAAATAAAACATCTCGTTCCTAAGAGCTGTGTTACAAACAACAGTAACCGATTTCATCTGGTCATTTTCTTTGCCGGCCGAGTTAAACGTAACTTTAATCGTAGCGGTATCACCAGGCTTAACAGGGTCTTTCGGATACTCCGGTACTGTGCAGCCGCACGAACCGAAAGCGCGGGCAATAAGAAGATTCTTATCTCCCGTATTTACCATCCTGAAATCATGCTGCACTTTATCTCCCTGCTTAATAGTGTCAAAGTAATAAGTGCCTGAATCGAGAATGGCAACCTGTGTAGTGTCTTTCAGCAGTTCAGCATCCAATTGAATTTCAGGAGGGGTTTCTCCCTTCTTGCGGCACGAAAAAATGCCCAGAACCAACGCAAACGCTATGGCTATAATTATTATCTTTTTCATAATGGCGGCAAATATAATTTTTAGTTACAAGTGGGAAAGTTGCGGGTTGCAGGTTTAACGAATTATTAGAACTTGTAACCTGAAACTGATCACTCCATCAATCCCCTGCCATGCTTCTTAATCTCATTGCTATCCTTCATCTGATTCTTGATCTTATCCAGCACTCCGTTCACAAAATCCTTGCTCTTGGGTGTGCTGTATAGTTTCGAAATATCAATGTATTCATTGATAGAAACCTTAACCGGAATGGTCGGAAAGTATTTGAGCTCACAAACAGCCATCTTCATCAAAATCAAATCGAGAATGGCCACGCGGTCCATCTCCCAGTTTTTAAGGTTGGGTTCAATATAAACCACCAGTTCTTCATTATGCTGAATGGTTTTGGCGAGGAGGTCCAACGCAAACTTTCTTTCTTCTTCCCAAACGTTCATGGTTTGAAAGAAATTGTTTTTAGCAGTTGGAGAGAATGCATCTACATATTTCCCGAGGATGTGAAGTATCAGTGCATTGTCATCATCAAAGTTGATGAACAGCTCTTCGAGGTGGTGCTCAAAATCTTTGCAGCCGTTAAACACCTTCTTTAAAATGAAGCTGATAATCTCTTTGTCCTGCTCAGGAGTAGGGATTGCAAGCTCCGCATATTCTTTGTAGCGAGGGCGTGAAGCCAGTTCGCTGTAAAGATTTTTTACAGTCTCTTCATTTACATAGTTCCGGATACCCTCCTTCTTCACGAAAGAATTAAACTGCTCGTCATTCAATAAAAAAGTGATAATAGAATTGGAAGCAATAGCCGTACTCGCGTTGGTATCTTCCTCGGTTTGAATGTAGCGCGCCAGGCGTTTTGCTTTATCAACGGTGGAATACTGACAAACTTCAACAAGATAAAGCAGGTTGGTAAGATACAGGGCAACGGATTTCTGTATCTGATTTTGAAGATGGGCTTCGAGCTTAGTCAACGGAGCTTCATGGTCCATCTCCCACCCATACAGGGTTTGCATCACTTTTATTCTCAGGTTCCTTCTGCCTAACATCGCTCCGTTTTTTAAAGAACTATTTATTTGTTGAGGGCGCGAAGTTTACATTTTAATTGTAAACGGCAAAGTACATCACCAATAAGGACTTAAACTTTCTTGTTATCCTTCTCCTTCTTTTTCATCCTGTATACACCAACAGAACAGCAGCTACGGGCGATTAAAGGAAAAACAAAACAAGCATGATTTCTAACGCACCTAATCCAAATATGAGAAACACTCATGGTTTAGACTTGCTGTCTGCCTAGCTGTTTAATCCAACCATTTGATAGCTGTCACAGGGTGCAGTTCCCAGCAGTTATCAGGTTTGTAACCTTTCGGACCTACATTACAACGCTTGCCTCCCGGGAAACAGGGATGCTCATTGTCGAAGAAGAGACTTCCCGTAATATTCACCTTTAATCTTTTGGGAAGGAAATAATAACTCGCATCGCAATCGGGCATATCGGGTGTTCTTTCCTCAAACTCCTTTCTTACCGTTTTAAGATCGTCATTGGGATCACGATAAGGCAAACCGCTTATTTCAACATTAATAAGGTTTTCGGGTTTAGGCGTCTTTTTTTTGGTGGAAACAATTACATGATAATCTTCATCTCCTTCGCGCTTGGCAGCTATTATATACACATTTTTTAATGTATAATTGGCATCTTCGTAAGGAAACCGTCCGGAAGAACATTCTACGTCTTCTTTTGCTTCTGTATTGTGCACAAAAGCAATTTGTCGCAGCTTAGGAAGCGTTACCTCTACAGCCGCCTTAGTACTGGGATGTGTTTTTGCCATACATCTCGACCGCCCGTCAAAAGTCTTACCTGTGCCGCATTCACCACTCTCACCATTGTCGTGCGGACAGCATTCGCTTGGCGTGTGGACAGGGGGTGGTAATGTAGCTGACTCCAGCAATTTGTCTTTTTTGCCGGCTGATGCGTAAAGGAAATCTTCATTGGCATGCTGAGCTCTTAAACCGGCAGAAAATAAATACAAGAAGAATAAAATAACCAGAGCAGGAGTTCTCATAGGATGTTATTTTTAGGTTAATGTTGAGGTAAAAGAACGCCAATAAATTAATAAATACAAAAACATTTTTAGCCTTTGGCTGGTCTTTTCACCAACAACAATAGCTGCACATTTTTTGTTGGTGACTCCCGATAATTATTATTGATAGTGAAAAAAATCTTGCTTAAATTAGTAGTCTAAAAGCTAGTGATATGGAGGAGGATGATAATTTCAAAGAAACGCGGCTCAACTACGAGATTTACAAAAAGCATCTGCCGGATGATTTTACCTCCTTCTTTGAAAAATACCTGGAGTTTCGCGATTTCCATTTAGGTGTTTCCGAGGCCCTGGAGGATGCATGCCTGCCTCAGCTCGAAAAACTCTGCCGTCAGCACTATCCTCCTCTTGACGGTGACCTTCATCCTCTGCTTGCAGAGTGGGTTACCACTACACACACCGCCACCTGCTTTGGCATTGCTTACCAAATGAAAGGACTGGTGAACCGGATGAATGAGGGAATGGATGTAGCAGCCACTTATCCCAAGCTGGAGGAATGGCGCGAGTTTTACCTGCATCCAAAGCCCAATACGCTGGAGGACAGCGAGCGCAGCCTGTTCAGGTTTCCCGATGATGATGAATGGGAAAAAGAGAAAGAGAGAGAAAACCGCGAAATGCTTCGTTTTCATTTATGGGAAGAGCAGCGCAAAAAGGAGTTTTACGACATTATCCAGCCGCCCTTGTGGAAGTTATACCCGGTGCTGGAAACCCTGGAGGGCGATTTCTGGGTGCTGTATGCCGTTGAGATGCGCGATGCCTATGAAGAATGGCTGAGCATGATGGAGCATATAGAGGGTATTATCGAATACGAAATGCCGCCCGAAAGCATCAACTGGGAAAACAAGAAATTCCGGGAGGAGCACTACGCCCGTTATCAGCTCAACCCCAAGCGCGAAAGCAAACGCCTCGAAATGATAGATGCGTTTAAACTGCCCGATGAGTAAATAGTATTTTGCTGTTGTTGGTGAGGCATCGCAGCGGTGATGCTAAACACCAACAATTGGCAAAATGTGCTGTTAGCAGCAGTTTTATTCTTTGTTCAATAATGTTCTCCAAAATATAATATTGTCGGCATACCTATCCAATATTTGTTCTTGCGATAACAGGAATTTTTCTTTTTGATTTTTATGATAATAGCCGATCAATTTACAGATGTTGAGTTTGTTGTCAACCTTTATCAATATTTGCTGAATAGGATAGTCATTGTTTGAATTTTCAGAAGTTGTAAAATTTATACTACCTGCTGCCTCATCAAAGGTTGTTCTCATCCTGAAAAAATTATTCTTATCAACAGTTACAATCTCATTAAACATACCGAAAGAACAAAATTCAACTCTGTTTGTTCCGATATTTTTAAATCCAATACTATCTTTGATATCAAAAATTTTCCCGCCTTTAACTTTATTGCTTGCAAGTATTTCGTCTCCAAGAATCTCGTTATAAACTCTAATGTCAGTTTGAAATTTGGAAATGACTTTCTGTTGCAAAACGGAATAGCCTTCGTCAAATATTTCTCTTTGAATACTATCAACTAAATGAATAACTTTTTGATGGGTTAGGTCATCAACGACATTACTATCAGATTTACTGTCAATGATTTTTTGAAAGAGCCCCGTTTTATACTCTATAGTAAGTCCGGTTAATAGAACTAAAATTGGAAGAATTATAAACTCCAACGTCCTACTAAATATTCTATTGCGCTTTTCAAAATTCATCATATAAAATTAAGTCCGACTGAAATTATTGTGAATAACCCGGGTATAAAAGTTTTTTTGCCTTTGTTGGTGTTTTCAGCAACAACGAAGGTATAGTTTTTACTTGTCGGTGGCGCATCGCACACCGATGCTAAACACCAACAAGGCCGAAAATTCCTAATAGCAATCTACTCCCTTCCCTCACATCTCCAAAAAATATAATCTCTCTTACAACAGGCAACGCAGACCCTACCCTAAAGGGGGCAACGCACAAACAGCCTGTGCGTATTTGTTGGGTAGATTCCCTTTAGGGTAGGGTCTGCTTGGCGCTAACCACTACACCCGCGCTTTTGGCAATGCCATGTTAGAGGGGGGGTAAATATTATTTTATTTTTTCCAATACAACTTTTACGATTTCCGCTACCTTATCATTTGGTACATCATCCTTATTGTCTGTCCCGGAAAAAGTTGATTCTTGAGCTGAAATCAATAATGAGTCTATTAGTTTCATTTCATTTGGGGTAACATTCTCATTTTGCAAAAGCTGGTAAGCAGTAAAAGTTCTGCTTTTTTTTAAGTATTCGTTATAGAAATACTTATAGTCATTAATTAAGGACCGATACTGCCTCAATAGATAGAATGAAATAGATTGTATGAAAAGCAAAATTAAAGAAGGCCTGATTGTAGTAGCAAGATAATCTGATGTACTTTTTAGATTTGAGAAATTTGGAAGTGTAAAATAGAACGTTACTATGCCAGCAACTGCTACTAGTAGCCCTAAAATTAGCATTAGAGTAGAACGATTATATAACTCATTAGATCTGCGTTCTGATTTTAGTACATCCTCATATAAAACAGATTTCAAGATATTTTCGAAATCGTAGCTGTTTAAGTTTAACTCTAATTCATCCAAAAGTTTTTTTACCCTGCTTATTTCTTCAGGTTTAATGTTTTCATCTTCTAATAGCTTCTTTGCCTCCTTAATAGACTTTTTTTCATCATTCAATTCTTCCGCTGTTTGTTCTAAACTATATTCTTCATTTTTTCCACCGATACGTTTGAGAAAATATCCAAACGCCAATAGTGCCAGAATTAAAAAAACTGCTGCTATGAGGTATTCGATTTTTATTTCTTTTATATATGAATATCTGGTTTTAATAAAGTTTCCGTATCTAATATTGTCATCTAAAATTTTTGACTTGGAAGACTTTAAGATGTTATATAATCTATCAAAATCGATCTCAAAAGTTGTATGAATTTGCTGTAATACTACAAGCGGGGTGGTCAATTTGCCTATTTTAATATCGAATACATACTTCCCGCCACTAGCCTTAAGTTTACTAAGAATGATAGATTTTTTTATTTCATCTGCTTCAGTAGTATCTTCAGAAATCGAGTCAATTGCTGCAAATTTATTGTTCAAATAGAAAGTTGATATTGCGTTAAATAATGAGTCACGAAACTTGGCTTCATTTACCCTTATTTCATATTGGACAATTTCAGAATTTATTACCGCATCTGATGCAGACCTTACAGACATTGAATCGTCATTACTAAGAAAGTCGATAGTAGTTAAGGCAGTGAGAATCACAATAGCTCCAACCGCAAGTAATGTCCAAAACTCAGATGCGCGTAGGACTAATTTCAGGCCTTCAAAGAATCTACTATTCATGCATTAACTGGTTTACGGTTTAGTTTAGTCCCGGCAGCGTCTCCACTTCGGGGCTTTGCGTTTTGCATTTCAAATCTACCCCCTTCCCTCAAACTTCCAAAAATATATTCTCCCTTACATAATTGCCTTTTAATACCTATTACAAGGCAGACCCTGCCCTAAAAGGGGCAACGCACAAACAGCCCTGTTTGTATTTTGGCTAGCGGTTCCCTTTTAGGGATCTGGGGGCTGGGGGCAAGGAGTTTTGTCACAGAAGTGTCATAAGATTCATAAAATCCAAATATTCCTGCTGCTTTAAACAATATGGCGGAGGCATATAGCGTTTCTCTGCAAAATGACACTTGTGGTGCACCCCTTCGACAGGCTCAGGGTGACAAATTGATGCGTAATCAATAATCTCTATATATGGAACCCGGTCCTCCCGTGTTCATTGACCAAAAGAAATTTACCCATGGCGAATTCCTTGTCATACAGCAGGCCATGAAGGATAAATCGCACAAGGAAATTGCCAAAGCTCTCCATATACCTTCTTACCGAACCGTTGACACTCATTTTCGCTCTATCTATAAAACCTTAGGCATTCATAAAGTTACCGAGCTTATTGCCTGGGGCTGCAAGGTGGGCTTTGACGACCTGGGCAACTATCGCCCGAAAGCAATGGAGATACCCCTGCTCGACCCTCCTGTGCGTGTTACCCGTAAGAAAAGAAAAAAAGCCAAATCATCCTCAAAAAAATTACCTAGGTAATTCTACCTAGGTAATAATAGTTCGGCACCTCCCTTCGAATCCTCCATATTTTTACATCGTAATCGTTCTTAGAAATAGCTGACAAGAAAAGCCGGAGCAGCATCTGGCGGGAAGCAAACGCTTCTGAGCGGGAAGCATGTGCTTTCTGTCGCGAAGTAAATACTCCCTGACGGGAAGCATGTGCTTTCTGTCGTAAAGTAGATGCTTCCTGACGCGAAGCACATAGTCCCTGACAAGAAGTAAATGCTTTCTGACGGGAAGCATATGCTTTCTGTCGTGAAGTAAATGCTTGCTGACGAGAAGTAAGTGCTTTCTAACAAGAAGCATGTGCTCCCTGACGAAAAGTAAGTGCTTTCTGACGGGAAGCATGTGCTTCTAATCAAAAAGTAAGTGAAGTTAAACCGGAGAGCGGAAAACGGAAATGTATTTTATAACCTATTAAATAAATGAGTCATGGCAAAGAAAAAGAAAATAATCGTAGTGGTTTTCAGCCTTGTAAAATATCGCAGGCTGGGCGATTTTAAGTACAAGATTGTAGGAATATCGGCCGACATTGATGCCAACACCACCATTTTTGTTACTCCTGTGCCCACGGTAGCCTCCGTAAACGGTCACCTCGTTGATTTGGATGGTGCCCAGGCATTGGTGCAGCAAAGGGTCCCGGGCGGTGTAGCCACCCGCAATGCAGCTTATAACGTAGTGCTGGTGGACATAAGAAGCTGGCTGAGGTATGTTCAGGACCTTATAGACAAGGAGCCGGACCCGGAGCAACAGATGATCATTGCTACATCATCAGGCTTTGATATAAAGGTAAACGGGGCGATTAATAAACCGGATTTAAAGGTGGTGCAAACGGGCCCGAACACCGTGAAACTGGTGGCTAGATCGGCAGCATCGAGGGCGGCATATAGCTGGCAGATGAGTATTAACAACGGTACTACCTGGACAGACCTTCCGGTTACTAACGCGGCAAAAACAACAGTAAGCGGACTTACTGCAGGAACAAGATATGTATTCCGTTTCCGCTCTACAGTGAAGAATGTGGTCAGCAACTGGAGTTATACGGTGAGTATTGTAATTCAATTTCCGGCAACATGAGAGAAAGTTGACAGTTAGCGGTTGGCAGTTAACCGTAACAGCCGCTAACTGTGAACCGTGAACTATAAAACAAAAAAAGTTAACAGTTGACAGTTAGCAGTTAATAGTAACAGCCCCAAACTGTATTACCGTGAACCGTGAACCGTGAACCGTGAACTCTAAAATGCAAACTGTGAATCATAAAACAAAAAAGCTATGCAACCTAAAATAATAAATCCCTACCCTTTCGTAGGGGAAAAACACAAAGAGGCGCTTGATTTTATCATCGCTAACCTTCCGGCAAATCCGGAGTTTGATCAGCTGAATGAGATATTGGTGGCGGCTATATTTCCCGATGATCCGGCTAACCCTGTCACCAGCAGCATCATAGGTATTTCGCTGAGGACTGTGCTGCCTAATGCTTATAATGGATATGTGAATGGTTCACAGATGACGGTTAACGGTTCGCAGTTAACAGCCGATAATGTAGAAATGGCATCCGCCATCCGCCATCTGTCATCAAGCAACACAAGATATAGTGAAAAACAATTACATATCATCAACTATATGCTGGACGGCATTCATCGCGTTCCTGTAGAATCTATTAAAGAATTTATGGAAAGCGCAGGTGAAAAAATCGTTTCGTCAGGGCTTACTTTCGAAGAAGAGGCACCGCTCATTATGGCGGCTGCATCCGCTATTAGCGACCACGAATACTGGATGGCGCAGCTTGCCAATCCCGGCAGTGCATCGTGGGTTGTCTATCTCAATACCGACCCTGCTATAAATTATATGCACGTGGCCGGATGGGTAGAAGCTGCCTTTCAGGGTGCCCTCCTCTCCTACGGCATGATAAAGCCCCCGCAAATTCAATTTGCGGATATGCTATCATCCATGGTAGGCTCGGTAGGTTTAGCAGCGGGGAAAGTGGTGTTTGGATGGTATGGTGGCTGTTAGTGTCCCCCTTTGAAGGGGGTGGCAAAAATTTCGGTTAGAAATTTTTGTCGGGGGATGAGGCCACAGATTTGGGGACAAATAACGCCACCTGGTCGGGGAGGTAGTGCTCGTATGACACGGCTGTTAGTCCCCCTTTGAAGGGGGTGGCAAAAATTTCGGTTAGAAATTTTTGTCGGGGGATGAGGCCAGGGATTTGGGGACAAATAACGCCCCCTGGTCGGGGAGGTAGTGCTCGTATGACACGGCTGTTAGTCCCCCTTCGAAGGGGGTGGCAAAAATTTCGGTTAGAAATTTTTGTCGGGGGATGAAAGTTTAGGATTTTCTATAATTACTAAAAAAGCTATTCCATTGAATTTGCAGAACACCGATAATGCCCTCTTTCACAATACTCTTGCTCATTTTAGAAACACCTTCCACCCGTTCAGTAAAAATGATAGGCACTTCTTTTATTTTGAAGCCGAGCTTTCGCGCAGCAAATTTCATTTCAATTTGAAACGCATATCCAACAAAGCGGATTTTATCGAGGTCAATGGTCTCCAGCACTTTTCGCTTGTAGCAAATGAAACCGGCAGTAGGGTCCCGCACTCCGATGCAGGTAACAAGATTCACATAAAACGAAGCTGACTTCGAAAGACGAATTCGGTCTTTAGGCCAGTTAACGAAGCCGCCACCCTCTACGTAACGCGAACCGACTGCCACATCAAAGCCGTCTTCTGCACAAGCTTTGTATAAACGAAGAAGGTCCTGAGGGTTATGGCTGAAATCGCAATCCATTTCGAAAATGAAAGAATAGCTTTTATGCTCTGCCCATTTGAAACCCGCTATGTATGCAGTGCCCAAACCTGATTTGCCTTGCCGCTCAATCAGAAAAAGCTTATCCGTAAACACAGACTGAAGTTGTTTTACTTTTTGCGCAGTCCCATCGGGTGAGCCGTCATCAATTATCAGCAGGTGAAACTCTTTAGGCAAAGAAAATACCGCCCGCACCATTTTCTCAATGTTACCGATTTCGTTGTAAGTAGGAATGATGACGATGCTATCGCTCAATGGAATGCTTTAACTGAACTATTAGGAGCAGCAAAAGTAATTTTTGAAATTACTTTCGTGAAAGGCTTTTGATTTTTTAATGAATGAAATCAAGTAGAAACTTGTAGCAGGCTGAAAAATCAGTTAACCGATGATGAATTCGGCAGGTAGGTGCTTTAAACGCGTTTCAAACTTTCTTTTATTTCTGTCAGCTTTTGCTTGGTGTGCTGAGCAAAATCACCCTGCATCATCCAGTTGTAATAACCGGGGTCGGTGCGCAGAACTTCTTCTACATATTTTCCTTTGTACTTACCGAAGTTGAAAGCGGGTTTACCGCTTAGGTAAATAAACCTTCTTCCGCTGTCAATGAATCTTTCTTCATTGCTGAAATCGTGAAGGAATTTCACATCGCTCTTTAATTCATCACCATATTTATCCAATTGGGCAAGAAGCACTTCGTAGGTAGCATTGGTATCGGCTTCAGCGCTATGCGCATTTTCCAGCGTTTTATTGCAATAGAATTGATAAGCAGCTTCGAGGGTTCGCTTTTCGAATTGCGTGTAGATTCTATGCACGTCAATCAGCGCGCGGTTATCAATACTGAAACTGAAACCCGCGCGAATGCATTCCTCCAGTAGCATCGGCACATCAAAGCGGTTGGAATTGAAACCCGCCAGGTCACAGGGGTCCAGCAGGTCAAATATTTCCTGTGCCACGTCTTTAAAAGTGGGGCTGGTAATTACATCTTCATCATAAATGCCATGAATTTTAGATGCCTCAATAGGAATGGGAATAGTAGGGTTCAGCCGCCATGTTTTGCTCACCTTGCTTCCATCGGGATTAATCCGCAACACACTTATTTCTACAATCCTGTCTTTTGCAAAATCAACACCCGTTGATTCCAAATCAAAAAAAGCCAGGGGGCGTTTAAGATTCAGTTTTGATGCAGTGGCACCAAACAGGTCGAGTTGCTCTTTCATGGAAAATAGTTTACAGTTGACAGTTCACAGTTAATACTCCCGTTAAATATCTAATATCTCTCTTGAAATTTCTTCCACATTCATTCCTGCATAATTTCCCGAAGTCATCAGCAATAAATTTTTCCGGTTCCAATCCTGCTGCAATAAAAACTCCTGCAGCGAATTCCTGTCGGTAAAAATATTTAATCGCTCATCACCGAAAGCATTTTTTACAAAACTTTCTTCCAGCACCGGCATTTTCTTATGAGCGAAAGTTTCCCTGTCGTAAAATACCACCGGAATATCCGCTTCATTCATAGCGCCTTCATATTGTTCCAAAAAATCTTTATTCAAACTGCTGAAGGTATGCAACTCCATAACCGCTACCAATTCTTCCGCGCTGAACTGATGCTTCATAGCATGAACGGTTGCTTTCAGCTTAGAAGGCGAATGGGCGAAATCTTTATAGATAACGGTCTGCTCATTTCTGCCTATAAACTGCAAACGATTGGCAGCGCCTTCGAAGGAAGAAATGGCGCGATAGAAATCTCCATCGGAAACCGACAGCTCATTACATATATTTTTTGCCCCCGAAATGTTTTGCAGGTTGTGCTCGCCAAAAACTTTCAAGGGTATTTCACCCGCATCAGTTTGCAGATAGGTGGTGTTTCCTTTCAGGATGTTCGGATGGGTGTGATAGGCACGGGTTCGCACTTTGGCATCGTACGTATTGAAAATCTTTTTCAATTCTTCATCGCCTTCGAACCAGGTGAGAAAACCCCATTCCTCCATGCTATAAGCAAATTTTTCAAACTGCTTTACATACTCATCATAGTCAGGAAAAACGTTTACATGGTCCCATGCTACTCCGCTGATGAGCGCCACATGCGGTTTGTAATACATAAATTTCGATTCCCGGTGAAGAGGAGAAGCAAGGTACTCATCGCCTTCCAGAATGATAAGAGGCGCCTCTTCAGTAAGCTTCACGCTGGTGTCAAATCCTTTCAGTTTGGCGCCTACCATATAATCGAAATCGAAATTATTCTCTTTCAACACATGCATCACCATCGAAGTAATAGAAGTCTTTCCATGACTTCCCGCAATTACTACTCTTCGCTTATTTTTCGAAACCTCATAAAGATATTCGGGGAAGGAATAGATCTTAAGCCCCAATTCCTGCGCCCGAAGAAGCTCGGGATTATCCTCACGGGCGTGCATTCCTAAAATAACCGCATCCATATCCGCTGTTATCTTTCCGGCATCGAAGCCAATTTCCTCAGGCATTATTCCCTCCCGCTCTAAATTGGAGCGGGCAGGGTCTGTAATTTTGTCATCAGAACCTGTAACTGCATTGCCTTTTCTGCGTAATACAATAGCCAGGTTGTGCATCACGGCACCGCCAATGGCTATAAAGTGTATTTTCATGTTAATAATACGTTTTGATGTATAAAATAATTCTCATAAATTTGCGTTCAGGTTTAACAACATGCGATAATGGCAAAAAACCTTTACGTTTTTATTTTTAAACCTTAAAATTGTAACTTATGAAAACGAATATGAAAAAAATCATCATCGCTGCTGTAGCAGTAGGTTTTCTTGCGCTTTCGGCTTGCAGTAACCACACTTGCCCTACGTACTCGAAGACCAATGTGAAGCATACGGAAGTAAAAGCATAAGCAAGAAAGGGATTCATATTCCCATAGCTGGCTATATCCATACAAGTTTTGTATCACTTAAAGCACGGACTCCTGTTCGTGCTTTTTTAATTTCACCCGCACGCTGATTATATGCGATGGACTGAAAAGTTGCAGTTGTTATCAAACCTTAAAAAGCACTTTTCTGATAATAATAATTTCATACATTTGAATTCATCAACCCAATTATTAATAACAGTATAAAATTATCCTTTATGAAAAAGTCAATGCAAAATATCGCCTTTGCGATGTTCCTTGTTATTACCGGCAGTCTTGCACTATTCGCACAGGACCCACCCGGAAAGAGGCCACCTGTTACTCCTTCTTCCGACATGCTTGCTAAAAGGGCAGCGTTAGCTAAAATGGCTCCAAATATGAGCAAGGTCCCTGCTCCGGTTCAGAACCTTATGAAGTTTATGGGCAGATGGGTGGGCGACATTGCTGTAGTTACTGATGGCAAAACAAATAAAGTAGAGTATCATTTAGTAGGTCGCGGAACCGCAGGCGGCTATGGAATATACCTGGATGAATCGTTCAGGGATTCTACGCTGGGAGATTTGAAAGGCTCTAACCTGGTAGGTTGGGACCCGAATGATGAAAAGATTCACTGGTACAGCGTGGACAATCAAGGGACCACACATGAGCATACAGGAAACTGGAAAGGAAGTGATAGCCTGTACCTAGACCACAGTAGCACCAGAAAGGGAAAAGCTTATAAGGAGAAAATAAGTCTGATATTTAAAGGCAAAGAAGAAATTCAGTTTTCTTTAGTGGCCACTCTTGATGGCAAAGAATCAGAAAAGGCAACCGGAGTTTTTGTGAGAGAAAAACCTCCGGTAAGACCCGGCAAACCGGGTGTTTCACCGGCTTCTGCTCCCGGTTCTGCTCCGGCTCCTGCTCCGGCTGATGACAAAAAATAATACAGGTTGAACAAAAATGCCTTCCGAAATTTCCCGGAAGGCATTTTTATTTTCGGCCATAAATTATCAATAGAAATCTCAACAATCTCACATCACCATTAGCCGCTTCGTAAATTTCTTCTGTCCATCGCGAAGAGTGTAGAAATAAATTCCTTTTTCCAAATGGCGGGTATCTAATTCGGTAGTGAAAGTACCGGGTGCATAGGTTCCTTCGGTAATAGTTTCAATTTCCTTTCCTGCTACGTCAAAAAGCTTTAATTGAATATCTCCTCCTGTTGTTTGAAATTCAATTATTGTAGATGAATTTGAAGGATTGGGGTAATTGCGCAGTGTTCCGCTATCTTCTTTCGCCTCATTAATTCCGGTGGTGCAACTAACTGTAAATAAATCGAGCAGCGGAAAACTTTGCAACATGGTGGCTGACACTTCGCTGTCAGGAATGCAGAACCAGTTTTTGAGAATAGAAGTATAAAGCGAACGAAAATCATGTTGCATGTCAAGGTTATCGTTTACACCCGCATTGACGGGAATCACCGGATTCGTTCCAATGAGTCCCCCTTTCACTTTACTTCCGAAAAGAATTACAGGAAGCGAAGAGCCATGGTCAGTGCCTAAACTTGCATTCGATTTTATTCTTCTTCCGAACTCCGAAAAAGTCATTCCTATCACACGGTCTTGTTGACCCATAAGCGTAATGTCATCCTCGAATGCTGTAATCGCTTCTGAAAGTTTTCGCAGCAAATCAGCATGATCGCCCGTTTCTGTTCCACCAGTATCCACCTGACCGTTGTGCGTATCAAATCCTCCTAGGCTGACCATATACACACGGGTTTGCAATCCCCCTCCGATTAATTGTGCTACTATCTTTAATTGATCTGCCAAAGAATTGGTCCCCGCAACAGGATACAATGCAGATACGTTGGCTTGCGATAACGCTGCATTTTTAATCACCGTGGAATACTGTTGTGTTTGAAGCGAGGTAGCGCGGATGAAAGATAACTCGTGACCTGCAGGTGTATTCGGTGCAGGATCATAGTTCCCTGAAACCAATTGATAAAAATTAGAAGAACTGGTAATTGCAATTCCCATATTCACCGAAGGTCCCTGCAAGGCAGTGGAAACTACATTTCCGATTTGCAATGCCAGCGGGTCGGGGTCTGTAGCATTCGGATAATCGGTGGGATAATCAGCATACTCCTGGTCAAGGAATCTTCCCACCCATCCGGTGTTCAAAGTTTGAGTTGAATCTGAACCTGTCAGCCAAATATCCGTAGCGCGAAAATGTGAGAAGTTAGGATTCGGGTAACTCACTCCCTGGACAATCGCAACTTTCTGATCGTTGTATAAATTTTTAATTCCTGTCATGGAAGGATGTAATCCGGTATCAACGGTTCCGTTTAAAGGCAATACTAAACTTTGATTAATAAGAATATTAGAGCGTGCATTAGCCAGATTCGAATATTGATCGAGAGGAATCACGGTATTTAATCCGTCATTTCCTCCGTTGAGTTGAATGAGCACAAGCACCCGGTCGGTTTGAGTAGCGGCTCTCAACAAGCTTTCAAACACGCTTCCCCTTCCGAAAGCTTTCATCGAAAATCCATTGAGCAGAAACGGAATTGAGGCAACCGGCAGGGCTCGCTTGATAAAGGTTTTTCTTTTCATTTGGTCAGGTATTAATTACGATTATCTATTAACTTTTCATATCAACTGATATTCCGCTAAATCCATGATGTACGCATACATTAACCGCAACCGCGATTCCACTATTGTTTTGTTTGTGACGTTAGTAGTATCAGCTAAATAATTATCCCATGCATCCGACCAATAGTGATCCTGCGCCTGTCCTGACAGAAGAATGTTTTTCAAAAATGCTGTTTGAGTCGCACCCAAATCATTCGGACTTAAAAGAGCAGCACTATCAGCTATTAAAATATTCGGGTCCCTCGGATCAGAAAACTGCTGGGCAAAGGCAATGAAATTAATTTTAAGGTTCACTCCGTACTGGGTATATCCGGTCAAAGCGCTGATGGCATCCGTTACCTGGTTACGCAACGGAAGAGTATCACTGTTTATCCATTGCTCGTGAAACTGCGGCTCCTGATAATAGGCGGGCCAACCGGCAACATTAGGCGGGTCGCCAATATCCATCGTCATCGCATACATCACACCCCACAATATCCTCCATCCGTCATATTGGTCTGCCAGGTTCGATGAATCAGGAAATGCAAGATTGAACTGCCGGCTTACTCCAACCACATGGTCTACCGCATTTTTTATATGGCAGCCCACATTAAGTGTATCAAAAAAATGCTCGCTCTTGAATAATGCTTCCAGCGCGGGAACAATGTCATAGTTATTTTGCCTGATAAGATCAGCCATTGGAATGATGATATCGGTTTCTACCTGTGTATCAATCACGTAATAAACAAACCACCGATAAAGCTTGCGCGAGATATACTTCGCCACTTCATTCTGCTGAAAAATCATATCCATCAACTGGTCGGTTTCCAGCGCACCGTTGGCTCCGCTTTGACCGGTGATAATTGTGTTGTTGTAAAAGGCTGAGAACTGTTTATTGCTTGTATCGTGTTTAGTGGAATCAAAATAGGAAGTGATATTTATTTTATCGTCTTTCCATCCCGTGAGCACTTTTGCAGCGGCCTTCACATCATCTTCTGTGTAATGAGAGTCGGGGCCTTTGCCTGCAGTAAAAAGTTCCTGCAATTCTCTTCCGTAGTTTTCGTTCGGTGCATTTTTCGTATTCGTATTCCCATTGAGATAAACCAGCATGGCGGGGTCGGTAGTCACAAGTCTCGTCAGCGTTTTGAAATTACCGAGTGCATTTGCACGAAGCATGGCATGGTGTTTATAGGCATAGCGGGATTCCGTGTAGATATTTGTTTGAGTGGCGAAGTGATTGTGCCAAAACAGTGTCATCTTTTCCGTCAGATTTCTTTCCTGATTCACCATTAACCCGATCCACCAGAATTTAAAACTTCCCTTTCGTCTGTTATTAGCGCTTACACTGTTAGCGTTGCTCGCAGCATTTACCCAGGTTTGCCCGAAGGGAATATCAGCATCGGTAAAGTTGCCATCATTGTATGCGTTGAGCGGTGGTGCGGGTGTGGGCGAGGATGTAAGAAGTTCCGCTATCACCTGATCAAGTGTCATTCCTGCGAAGTGATCAAGGTCTGCCTTTGTAACTCCAAATAAGGTTCTCCTTAATAGATGAGCCAATTGGGCCGTACCAAAGATGCCGCTGTAAGGATTGAGTGTTGAGGTAGCACGACTGTCGAAATGCGGGATTTGTTTATTGGCAAATTCATTGGCCGGTGCAACTTTATTTTCATCCCTGTCTCCCGATTTTGAATCGAGATTATTGAATACTTCACCGATAAATTTTGAGCGTTTAACTTCTGCCATAAGCACGGAATTTTGAGGACCTATTTTTTACGGACTGAAAAGTATAAAGAAAGTTTAACCAACAGGATTTTTTTTGTAAACCCCTTAGAGTGCGTAGCTCCACGAAAGTTTGACTTTAGTTTTAAATGAATTTATTACTCTCAAATGTTAATACTTTCGATAGCGCAAAAACAAAAGCGTTTTTATTTTTGATAAAAATATAAGTATGCAAACTGAAAACACTTCCTGGAGCTACAATGAGTTCCTCGCTTTTCTGATGGTTTATGCAGCACAGATGAATCTGGTTTTATCCGAAGAAGAATTGGACTTTATCAAAAACAAAACGGGCATCAGCAACATTGATAGTATAAAAGCACGGGTAGAAAGCATATCCGATATCGAAGCGCTTGATATTATAGAGGTTTACCGCAACCAATATCTCGATACCAAAGAAAAACAGGAAAAAGTTCGTCAGGACCTCGAAGGGCTTCTCAAAGCCGATACCGGTCATTCTCAATTAGAGAAGGTGGTAATACATCTGTTGGAGAGAGTGGTGTAATTGTCCTCGCAACATACTAACTTCCTAAAGGAAGAACCGCCACCCAAAAATACAGGGCAGCTGTTTCTGCTCAGCCCCTGTAGTGTAGGGTCTGCGAGGCGGGATTTATCATTCACTATCTATATCTGGGATGAAACTGCATAATGGTACTTCGCAGATAATCCCGGTCTAAGTGCGTGTAAATTTCAGTAGTGGTGATAGAAGCATGACCAAGCATTTCCTGCACTGCCCGAAGGTCGGCTCCGCCTTCAATCAAATGTGTAGCAAATGAATGACGGAAAGTGTGTGGAGAGATAGTTTTCTTCAAACCAATTTTAGCGGCACATTCTTTTATCACCAGGAAAACATACATGCGTGTAAGGCCCCTTCCCCTCCGGTTCAGAAACAAAATATCCTCCTCTCCTTTCTTCACCGGCACATGGATGCGCACGTTATCTTTATATAGCTTAATGTATTTAATCGCTTGTGAACCGATAGGAACCAACCTCTCTTTATCTCCTTTGCCCGTCACCTTTATAAAATCAACATCCAGAAACAAATTCGAAATCTTTAAGCCCGTCAACTCGCTTACCCGCAACCCACAACCATACAATACTTCGAGCATGGTTCGGTTGCGCATTCCTTCGGGCGTGCTCATATCAATAGAATCAAGCAAAGCATTTATCTCTTCCACCGAGAGTGTATCGGGCAGCTTGCGCGCCAGCTTCGGCATGGAAATAAGCTCAGTCGGATTCGCTTGCATCACATCTTCCATCATCAGGTACTTGTAAAAAGCCCGTATACCCGAAATGATTCGCGCCTGCGAGTGCGCATCAAAACCGATTTCGGAAATCGTTTTTACAAAACCTTCGAGATGTTCCAGCTTAATATCCTCGGCATTCAGCGCCAGGTTTTCCGATTCCAGGTAATTCACAAACTTGTTGATGTCGCGCTGGTATGCCTCCACGGAATTAGGAGAAAGAGATTTCTCCAACTGCATATAACTTTTAAAACCCTTGATATACGATTGCCAGCTCACATACAATTTTAGATTATAGAATTTAGATTATACATTGCAGCGTCCCAATTCTATCAACTATACTTAGTGTAATGAGCAAGAAAAAAATCATCATCATCAACGGCCCTAACCTCAATTTGCTTGGCAAGCGCGAGCCCGATATTTACGGCAAGATGAGTTTCGAAGAATTCTTTGCTGACCTCAAAGAGGTTTACAGCGATGAAATTCAACTGAGCAGTTTTCAGTCAAACATCGAGGGCGAGCTGATTGATAAAATTCAGGAAGTGGGTTTTACTTATCACGGAATAATTCTGAATGCGGGAGGTTATACGCATACAAGCGTGGCGCTTCGCGATGCAGTAGCAGCAGTAAAAACTCCGGTGATAGAAGTGCATATCAGCAATCCTTATTCGCGCGAAGAGTTCCGCCACACTTCACTTATCAGCGGAGTCAGCAAAGGAATAATTGCAGGATTTGGCTTGGAGAGTTATGCGCTGGCGCTGGATTCTTTCCTTTGATTTCACGGATCACTTTATTATCCCTGTCTCTCTTCCGTATTTGTTATACATCGTAATGATGGTCTTTGTGATTTCATAATCCGTGCTGTATTTCAGAAAGTCCAAGGGCAGATTGCAATAGTTGATGAAAGATTCATAGTGGCTTTCAGGCAAATCGATCAATTGATTTTCGTTGTAGAAATTAAGCAGCTCTCTGAAAATCTTTCTCCGGTCTTCTTCGGCTATCTGTGTTTTCAGCTTCTCTCTTTCCTGCGCGCGCCCGCTTAAAAGCTCATATATCGCGCTGATGGGACTGGTGAAAGAAATCTCAGGCCGTTCTAATTCCTTTGGTGTGATGCCGAGTTTTTTCCTGCTCTCTTCAATTTCTTCCAAAGTCTTTGGCGCCTTAATTATCACCGGTTGATTTAATCCGGTCGTGAGCGGCTCTAACAAAAGCCTGAGGTTATACTCTTGCTTTAGAACAGAATCTTTCACCGAAAACTTTATCGTGCGGTAACCGGGGAAGAAAAGAAAAAGCTCATCCTCCTTCTTAACTGCTGTTTCGAAAGAACCTTTGCTATCAGTCGGAATGGTGATGCTTGTTTTTGAATTAATAACACTTACTCCGGCAAGAGTTCGGTTGGTGTAACTATCGGTAACGGTGGCTTTAATCTTCACCGTATCACTCTGAGAAAACACCTTACCGGAAAGAAGAAGGAATAAAGTAAAAATGCCTGTGGCAAACCTCATGGGGCGAATATAATTAAGTAATAAAGTGTCCATAGAAACGAGAGAAGGAATAAATTAGTATCTGAATTAAAAAAAGTTAAGATGAATCTGAGCATCAGAAAATGGAAAGAAAAAGATGTGGATGAACTGGTTCAATTGAACCATCAATGGGGCTATCCAACCACCAAAGAAACGGTTGCCGCTAATCTGAAAAGAATAGATAAACTTGGTAATGCCGGAATTTTTGTGGCAGATTTAGATTCCAGAGTTACTGGATTCATTTACGTTATGGAACACATTATAGTAGGCGGTGAACCGTTTGCCGAGGTCCACGGTTTGGTAGTAGATGAAAATTTCCGAAAACGAGGGATAGGCAAGGCATTGATAGGATATGTAAAGACATGGAGCACAGAAAAAGGATTGACTAAGTTGAGATTGCGGACCAATCTGAAAAGAGAGGAAGCGAATATCTTTTATCCGAAAATCGGCTTCGCTGTCATTAAACAGCAAAATGTGTATGAGATAAGATTATGAAAGTTCTTTAAGAAAATCACAAATGCTCAAATAGACTTTCTTCAAATCATCTTCCGAAATACAATAAGGAGGCAGGATATAAATCACATTCCCTAAGGGACGAAGAATGATTTTACGCTCTATAAAAAAGTTGTATGCTTTATCGCGAACGGTATTTAGATAACCACTCTTTTCATCGGTATTTAATTCAAGAGCAACGATAGTTCCACAATGTCTCACCTCCTTCACTTTGGGATGTCCTTTCAAATTCTCCGCAAACTTCGCATGATGGAATTCAATTCGCGCAATCTTCTCAAAAGTCTTTTCGCTTTCAAATAACTCGAGGCTGGCAATGGCTGCAGCGCAACCCAAAGGGTTAGCGGTATAACTGTGCCCGTGAAAAAACATTTTAGATTTTTCATCTGACAGAAACGCGTCATAAATCACCTGAGTGCAGGTGGTTGCGGCAAAAGAAAGAAAGCCTCCTGTAATTCCTTTTGACAAACAAATGATGTCAGGTTTATTATTGCAGTAATCAGTAGCAAGGAATTTACCAGTTCTCCCAAAGCCTGTCATCACTTCATCAGCGATGGTCAACACGTTATTCTTCCTGCAAATCGAAATCAATGCATCAAGAATTTCGGGCGAATGCATTTTCATTCCTGCCGAACCGAGAACGAGTGGCTCAAAGATGAAAGCGGCAATTTCGGAATTTGAGAATTTCAGAATTTTAGAATTGAGCTGATTGATAACCTCTTGCTCATTTTCCGAATTTGGTGTATCAATAAATTCAACATCAAAAAGCAAACTCTGATATGGCTCCGTAAAAACTCCGCGTGCGCTGACGCTCATACTACCGAATGTATCCCCATGATACGCATCTCTGAAGGCGATTATATTCCTCCTCTCTTCTCCTTTGTTGCTCCAATATTGTAGCGCCATTTTTATCGCCACTTCCACTGAAGTAGAGCCATCATCGGAATAGAAAACCTTTGAATGAAAGGGAATTCTTAACAACAGTTTTTCGGCAAGTTTCTCAGCAGGCTCGTGAGTAAAACCTGCGAAAATTACATGTTCTAATTTCTTTGCCTGCTCTGAAATTGCATTTGCAATATGCGGATGGGCGTGTCCGTGAATATTAGTCCACCAGCTTGAAACGGCATCAATGTATTGTTTGCCATCTTCATCATATAAGTAAGTGCCCTTTCCTTTAGCAATTGAAATGATTGCGGCATCTTTCATCTGAGTGTAAGGATGCCAGACGGGAGAATTTTTGTTCTGTTCACTCACAACTGGTAATATTTCGAGAGTGCAATTCTTAGTTTGTTAGCCTGTGCCTTCACAAATTCCTTGTCCACCTGCTCTGCATTTTCGATTTCGGCAATCACCGGAATATGGATGAAATGCTGAACGATTTCCTCATTATCGAAATAATTCTTTCCATTGAAAATGATTCCAACCACATCAATTTCTCTTTGCTTTAATGCTTCAATGCTTAATAGCGTATGGTTTATGCTCCCTAGATAATTCTTTGAAACAAGAATGACCGAAGCTTTTAAATGCTTGATAGAATCAATTACCAAATAATCCTTGCTCAACGGAACCATCAATCCTCCCGCGCCCTCAATCAAAATCCTGATCTCCGAATGAGGAACTTCAAACTGCTCGGGCTTAATAACCGTATTCTCGAGTTCTGCTGCGTAGTGAGGAGAAGATGGCGTTTTAAATTTATAAGCTTCAGGATAAAGCTTCGAAACGTGGTTTGAAATTAACGACTGAACAACTTGCGTATCTGAATGATCAAGATCCCCGCATTGCACAGGTTTCCAATAATCAGCGTGCAAGGCTTCTGCAAGAATTGCAGACACCATTGTTTTACCAACACCGGTTCCAATTCCAGCAATAAAAATTCTTTTTGGAAGTTCACGCATTAGAGTGAATTTATGATTTGTGCAAGTTTAGTCACTTCTTCTTCTGTATTGAAACTATGCAAACAAATTCTGATACGCTCTTTTCCTTTGGGAACAGTAGGAGATAATATGGGACGCACATCTAATCCCTGCTCCTGAATTTTAGCCGCTATCTGCTTCGCATTTTGATTTCCAGGAACCATGAGAGACTGAATAGAAAAATTACTTGTGATGGGCTGAAAATTTCTTGTCCCTCTAAGTTGTTGTGTAAAGTTGTTTGCTAAAGAAGAAAGCTTTTCTCTTCTGCTTTCTGCTCCTTTCAAAAAATCATAGGAACATTTAATCGCGGCCAAAGAATGAAAAGGTAGGGCAGTAGAAAAAATAAACGGGCGACAATAATTGACTAGAAACTCTTTCAACTCCTGTGATAAAAGAACAACCGCGCCATAAGCACCCAACGCTTTACTGAAAGTATGAACTCTTGCGATGCACCTACTTTGGAGCCCCAACTCAACAATTCTTCCTTCTCCGCGTTTGCCAAATATTCCTGTGGCATGTGCCTCATCCACTATTAAACCAGCTCCATATTTTTCACACACATCCACAATTTCTTTGAGCGGAGCAAGATCGCCGTCCATTGAATAAACTGATTCCACAACCACAAATTTCAACCCGCTTGCAGTTTTCAATTTCTCTTCAAGTTCATCAAGATTATTATGCGAAAATGAAACCGAGTTGGCTTTGCTGTTTCTGATACCATCATGCAGCGAAGCATGAACCGTTTCGTCATAAACAATCGTATCGTCCCTATATGGCAGTGTGGAAAGCAATCCATAATTCGCATCAAAGCCGGAATTAAAAATAAGAGCCGATTCGGACTGATGAAATTCGGCAAGAAACTTTTCGAGGGATTCAAAGTATTCATTATTGCCGGATAGCAAACGCGAACCGGTGCTGCCAATCGATACTTCGGGATGGACTTTTATTTCTTCTTCAATTCTTTTTCTCAATTCTTCATCGCGGGCAAAGCTGAGGTAGTCGTTCGAATAAAAATCAATCAACCCTTTTGCAATGGAGAGAGCGCGAAAATTGTTTTCGTCTTTACGCTGTTGAAGTTTTGAATGAATATATTGTTGAATCGTATAGTTCATGATTTTTACCCCTAAGGCACAAAGACGCAAAGATTACACAGCAGCAATTTCCTTCTCTGCTTTAAAAGATTCACGGGGCTTCAAACCAAGCAGTTCAAACATTTCCTTATCGGCATCGAAACCGGGATTGGGAGTGGTAAGCAATTTCTCTCCGGTGAAAATTGAATTTGCTCCGGCCAGAAAACAAAGCGCTTGCTGCTCGTAATTCATTTCATTTCGTCCGGCACTTAAACGCACCATGGCGCGCGGCATCAAAATTCTTGCTGTGGCAATCATGCGCACCATCTCCCACACTTTAACTTTTTCTCTTCCTTCAAGCGGAGTTCCCTTTACAGGTACCAATGCGTTCACCGGAACGCTTTCAGGATGCTGTTTTCTGGTTGCAAGTGTATGAAGCAATTTAATTCTGTCGTCATCCGTTTCACCCAAGCCGATAATTCCCCCGCAACAAACGCTTAATCCTGCTTTCTCCACATTGTCGAGTGTATCTAATCTATCATTGTAGGTACGCGTTGAAATAATTTCTGAGTAATGTTCATCACTGGTATCGAGATTATGATTGTAAGCATACAGTCCCGCATCCTTCAATCGTTTTGCCTGATATTCGGTAAGCATGCCGAGTGTACAGCAAACTTCAAGACCAACCGCATTCACCCCTTTTACCATGTCGATCACTTTATCGAAATCGGAATTATCACGCACATTGCGCCATGCAGCACCCATGCAAAAACGAGTAGAGCCGCCATTCTTTGCAACAAGTGCTTTACCGACAACATCTTCGTAACTCATCAACTTCTGCGCCTCAACATCAGTATCATATCGCGCTGCCTGCGGACAGTAGGCACAATCCTCAGAGCAGCCACCGGTCTTTACAGAAAGTAATGTGCACACCTGCACTTCAGCGGTGACATTGTACTGATTATGAACGGTTGCTGCGCGATAAATTAAATCAAGGACCGGAGAGAAATATATTTCGCGAATCTCTTCAATTGTCCAATTATTTCTGATTTCTGAATTCATGTTAGCAGTTGTTGTCGAGCAAATATAATTGTGCAGGCTAAATCATTGCAATAAAAATTCAGCCATAGCGCGATGACCTTTTACAGAGAAGTGAATTTCATCGGCAAAAAGATAAAACGAGTTCACATTACTTTGCTTACTGAGAAACAAAGCGGCATCTGAAACGCCAATTGAATCTTTATCGCAAAATTTTCTTACCAGTTCTTGCGGGAAATTCGCTTTCCCATACTCTGTCAGCTGCGATTTATACGGAAGCATCGCCACCTGAAAGAAAATGCTTTTCGCCTTACACAGGGAATCGCATTGCAGTAAGTGATTCATTGACTCCTTAAAATGAGAATTATCCTTTTCGTAAAACTGCGAATCATATTTAAAATAATTGTTCGAGTTCTGATAAAAGAAAATTTTAATCAGTTTGTAAGTAGCGTAACGTTCCTGCAAAAAGGAATTCGCTTTTCCTAAAAGACTCTGTTTTGACATTGCGGGCAAACCATTGTTATTCGAATTCCCATACACATCGTTGAGGCAGAAAAACAGTGTGACTAATTCCACTGAAGTATCATTTGCCAAAATTGATCGCAACACATTCAGATAATCAGAAGATGAATAACCGATCAACGAAATATTGAGAAGATTGAAATCAGTAAACTCCTTAGAACACAAACTCGAAAAAGTTGCTGAGTCCTCCACTCCCACTCCTTCTGTTACTGAATCTCCGATGAATACCCACTTCTTTTTTTTCTTATCATGCACAGCATTTTTTCTTCCCCCAAATTCATCTGTATGAAATTGCTTACCCCAAACCGTTCCGTTGGCATTTTCTTTTAAGCCCGATGAAGTGAAATATTTATTGTCAATAATTAGCGATGAATCAAAATCTCGGTTATATATAATGGTGAGAGCAACGCGGCTTGCAATTTCTAAAACAGAAAGAATAACCATGACAGTGATACCTGTGGCAAGAAAATATTTCAACCACTTGTTCATGAAAGAAAAATTACTGCGAGACAAACAAAAATAAACTGAAGAATCATCATGCCATCAAGCACCACGTAATACCACAAATCTGAGGTTTCTTCTTTCACAGGTTGAATGCAAAAAATGGAAACGATCAGCGAGAAACTTACCGCCAACATATTCGCAAGCGAAAGATTGAAAAAGAAATACTGAATCGTGGTAATAAACATTAACAATAATAGAATGCATTGTGCGAGAAGTTTTGTGTTACCAGCCCCATAACTTAAAGCCAATGTTTTCAGTAGATGTTCTTTGTCTGTTGCCATATCTTTTATCTCGAATGGAATTGTTAGTGCTAGAATGAAAAGAAATCTGCGCAAGAGAAGAAAAACCATCATATCGGCTTCCACGAAGGTATCACCGAGAGGAACTATAACTGTAGTTATCGACCAAACGATGGCGACAAATAATGTCTTGAGCATTCCAAAATCACGGAGTTTCTTCTTGGGTTGTACAAACGGAATATCAACAAAACCATAAAGGGCAGTTAAAACTGCAAGTGCTGCAACGGTAAGTTGAATCTTTCCGGAAAGCCCGGTAAAAAAGAACACCGTAACGATAAGTGATATAAGTAAAACATTCAGCGATAGCTGAGAATGCCCTTGAGCCCAGCTGCGGTGGGTAGTAGGTTGAATTATTTCTCCCGTATTCCTGAATTTTAGAAATGAATAAGTGAATACCGTAGAAAAGAAAACAAATCCTAAACTTTTATCAAAATGAATATCACCTTCAACTGTCAGTTGGTTAGTAAGCGTAAGCGCCACCGCACCAATACCGATATACACGTTGGAGTAAACAAGCGCGTTCGCTAACTTTCGCCACAAATTCATGCGCGCAAGTTAATAAGCAGATCAGCAAACTAGAAGATCAATGTTTCCGGTCATTATATTCACCCCCAAACACAACCCATGTTTAAAAATATCCGCGAATACGAAAATCTCCACATTGCCCTATGGCTCTTAAAAGATACTTGCTGGGTTATGCTTTGGAAAACAGGAGGGATGATAATGATAGTGCCCACATTGGCAGTTGCAATTCATATTGCCTATCGATCACGGAAAAATATCCATGACCTGTTTCACAACATCGCAATTTGCTTATGGATATGCGCCAATGCTACCTGGATGATTGGAGAATTCTATTATGAAGACAGTTTTCGCAACTATGCTATGGTCTTTTTCACTCTCGGACTAATTGTGGTGGCATCTTATTACACCTTTCGCTTTCAGAAAAGTGGGCAAAGATCTCAAGAACAGTAAGTATTATATCGGCTATAATTCCTGCGTTCGCTTCTATAAATATCCGCTCTTTTTCAACTGCTATCTTCTCGCTGCAACATTCTATCTGCTTCAGTTCAATCCATAAACCATGCAAGAAATCTGCGATTTATAAAATGTAGATTGTATTATAAATAGATTTTCATGCGTCTTACATTATAAAGAACACCACCTACAAGTATTGCATTGTAATTTATTCGTTTCATGTTGAAACTAATATCCCCAATTATTGTAAAAGTATAATCAGAAGCAGTTTCATACAATACTGCCAACAATTATGCAAAGGTTTTTCACTACAAAATCACAGCGGAGTACAAGATTAATCTGTAAAGATTTTTCCATATCGTCCTTTCATAACAATTGCGTCCCAACCAACTCACAATTTTACCCAACCCATTCAAATGTACAGCTTGAAAAAATATATTCTTAATACTGTAGTTTTGCTAGTACTTGGCGCTTCCTTAAAAGCCCAGGTTCCCCAGGCAATTAACTATCAGGCAATAGCCCGCGATGCCAGTGGGGGTGTTATTGCCAATCGAGGTATTGCGCTTCGCATAACTATAAATAGCGGCCTCAATCCTGGTTTTCCTGAATACCGTGAAACTCACACTGCTATTACTAATCAATTCGGGTTATTCACTTTGAAAGTCGGTCTCGGGAATCCAATCTTCGGAAGTTTTGATGCAATCAACTGGCCATCTGGCAATAAATATATCCTTGTGGAATTAGATATGAATGGCGGTACTAATTACCTGAATATGGGATCAACTCAATTGCTGAGTGTTCCCTATGCCCTGTACGCTGAAGCAGCAGGTGGGGGAACATCGGGTGCAACAGGAGCAACCGGTGCAAAAGGCGCTACCGGAGCGACGGGCGCAAAGGGACCAACGGGAAATAACGGATTAAACGGAACCAATGGAATTAATGGAGCAACCGGTGCTACCGGTGCTGCTGGATCCAACGGAACTAATGGAGCTACAGGTACAACAGGTGCTACAGGATCAAGGGGAGCAACAGGAAATAACGGATTAAACGGGACCAATGGAATTAATGGGACAACCGGTGCAACGGGTGCAGCTGGGATCAATGGTGTTGACGGAATAAACGGAACCAACGGACTTAACGGTCCGACCGGTGCAACGGGTGCCACAGGCGCTGATGGCATCAATGGTCTCGATGGCGCGAACGGAGTTAATGGAACTAACGGTATTGATGGTATCAACGGAACTAATGGTGTTGACGGTGCTACCGGTGCTCAAGGCATCCAAGGTATTCAAGGTATCCAGGGTGTAACCGGTGCTACAGGCGCAGTAGGAACAAACGGTGTTGACGGAATAAATGGAACGAATGGAATCGATGGTATCAACGGAACCAATGGACTTGACGGTGCTACAGGCGCTACGGGTGCCACAGGCGCTGACGGCATCAACGGTCTTGATGGCGCTAACGGAATTAATGGAACTAATGGTATTGACGGTATAAACGGAACCAATGGACTTGACGGTGCTACAGGTGCAACAGGAGCAGCAGGTGCCGATGGCATCAACGGTCTGGATGGCGCTAACGGAACCAACGGAATCGATGGTATCAATGGACTTGACGGTGCTACCGGTGCTACGGGTGCCACAGGGGCTGACGGTATCAACGGTCTTGATGGTGCCAACGGAATCAATGGCATCAACGGAACCAATGGACTTAATGGTGCTATAGGTGCTACCGGAGCAACAGGTGCCGATGGTATCAACGGTCTTGATGGTGCCAACGGAACGAACGGAACAAATGGTATTGACGGAATAAATGGAACCAACGGAATCGATGGTATCAACGGAACCAATGG
>JADMIO010845945.1_pt1 | contig 56156 bp, 46 predicted proteins | sample 8958161 | NCBI WGS metagenome assembly JADMIO01 (sample SAMN16585339, study PRJNA669376) | soil metagenome | isolation source: Crop rotation soil | place: USA: Cullars Rotation, Alabama | collected 2011
CTTTCCCGCCGCTTCGCGCGCCTCTTCCGCGCCCGCTTGCAGGATGACGACAAATTCGTCGCCGGCATAGCGCCCCAGAAAGTCCATCGAACGAATCTGCGCGAGCAGCACGCCAACCAGTTGCTTGAGCACCTGATCGCCCGCCTGATGGCCGAGCTTGTCATTTATCGCCTTGAAGCCGTCGAGATCCATCAGCAACAGCGAAAAGCTGTCGCGGTGGCGGCGCGCGCGGTCGGCTTCTTCTTCAAAGCGATAGCGCAGGGCGCGCGCATTCGGCAATCCGGTTAGCAAATCCGTCAGCGCGCTGGTCTCCGTGCGTTCATGATGTACAGAGTTGGCAACCGCATCCGAGAGCAGCTTGGCGACGGCTTCCATCAGGCGCAGGTGATCCGGCGTATAAGTTTCAAGCTCCGTCGAGTAGAGCGCCAGCGCGCCCAGGGCCTCGCCATCTTTGACCAGCGGCACCACGGTCGCCGCGCTATAGGGTTCGCCCGGATCAAGCGACATCGCATCGAAATCAACTATCGGGTTGCAGTTGTGCATCGGATGGCTGTTGGCGACTACCCAGCCGCTGATGCCCGTGCCCGAACTGATGCGCTTGCCGCGAAAGCGTTCGCTGTGGCGGCCCGCGACGTGCGCCGCTTCGATCTCCGTCGCATCCTGGCGCACCAGGAAGAGGACGCAAGTGGTATAGCTTACAATGTCGAGCAGGCGCGCGGAAAAGACCGCAAAGGTGTCGCGCAGATCGAGGCTGGTGCCGATGGTCTGGGCGATGTTGTAGAGCGTCAGCACTTCGCGGTGCGCGCTGCGAATCTTCTCATAAGCGACCGGGCCGCTGATGGGTTGCAGCCTGCGGTCGTCGCCCGACTTGCGACGAAACGCTTCGATCTGCGGTTCGACGCGGCGCTCGCGGATCTCTGCCTCGAACTCTTCGAGGTGATCGAGAAAAGCGCGCACAATGTTCGGATCGAAGACCATGCCGCTGCCCTCTTTGAGCGTCGCAATGGCTTCGTCGCGGGTCATCGCCTTGCGGTACTGCCGGTCTTCGCGCATCGAATCGAACGAATCGGCAATCGTCAGAATCCGCGCGGTGATGGGGATTTCATCGCCGCGCAGGCTGTCTGGATACCCGCGCCCGTCCCAGCGCTCATGATGGTGCCGCACCACCGGCACGACCGGATAAGGAAAGCCGACGCGCTCCAGTATCTCCGCGCCGACCGTGGTGTGGACTTTCATCTTCTCGAACTCGGCGGGCGTCAGCTTGCCGGGCTTATTGAGGATGTAATCGGGCACGGCCAGCTTGCCAACGTCGTGCAGCAGCGCGCCGGCCTTCAAGGCTTCGATCTCAAGTTCAGACAGGCCGAACAAGCGCGCCAGGCCGGTCGCGTAAATCTGCACGCGGTGCACGTGATCTTGCGTCACTTCATCCTTGGCATCAATGGCAATGGCCAGCGCTTCAATCGTCCGCAGGTGCAGATCGGCGATCTGCTCGGCGTGGTGGTTCGAGGTCTCGACGCGGTCGAGGTAGACTCGATAGGTGAAGTACATGATGGCGGCGATGGGCACAGACAGGATGAAAGCGTAAAACGAGATGATGGCAATCAGCTTGACAATGATCGAGGCCATCAACGCGCCGCCGACGTAAGAGATCGCCGCCCACAAAAGCGACTCCTTGCAGATGGCGACGAAACTACGCCCGCGCCGCAGCGACTCGATCAAACTGGCGACGCCGGAATTGAAGGCGAAATGAATCGCGGCAATCGCCGCGGCGGCGAGACCGAGACTGAACATATCGACCAGGCGTGTCAGGTCGCCGAAGATGAGCGTCGCGATGGCGCTGGCGCTGTAGGCGGCGAGGCTCTTGAGCGCGGTGTTGTAAAGGATGACCCGGCGGCGCTCTTTGTGTTGTAGCGAATTGATGGCGGCGTCAGCGCCGGCCAGCGTCACCGCCGGATGCGCGCCGAATAAGAGCATGGCGATGAAGACGAGCACATCGCCGAGCGCCAGGCCGTTGGCGAGCCGTGGAACGCCTATGTCAAGGCGCGAGGCGAGCAGCACCGTGACCAGGCTGAGCAGCGCCCATTGCACGCCGATGTCGTTGAAGATGAGCAAGGCGGTCGAATAAGCGAGCGCCGCCAGCCCCGCCCCTGTGACGACGCCGCTGAACGCACTGCTGATCGTGTTTTTCCGCTCAAGACCTGCTCGCATCATCTCTCTACGGCCCTTCCGTCGCATCTGAAGATACAAATCGGAGTATGCAGGGCAAAGACTATTCCAAATGCCCACCCGACGATTAAGTCATTTGTTTTCGCCCAATCCATGCGGCGCGCCGCGCCCGTATGTCGCCAGGGCGTGGAGGAACGCATCACAATGAACGAATCGCTTCAGTCAAAATGCCGCATGTGAGGTCGGCTCTCCAAGACCAAAAGATGAAACCGCTGGTCGCGCCATTGCGTAAATTCGACGTGCGCGTTATAAATTTAACTTAGCGTGTCCCCCGAACGATGTTGAGGCTTAGAGAAGTGCAGAAGCAAAGAGTAATGGTTGTCGCAATCCTTGCAATTACCTGCATCGCGGTTGCAATCACGTTCATCCTTGCCGGCAACAGCAGCTCGCGTCGCGTCGCCGCATCGGGCAATGCCACGCCCGCGCCGCTCAACGACCGGAGCGCCCAGGTGACGACGACGCTGCCCATGTTTCGCCGCCTCGATGCCAACTACACGCGCGGCGCGGAGCCGGTGAGCGGCGGCATCGAAACCCTGACGCGACTCGGCGTCAAGACGGTTGTCGATCTGCGCTCGATCTACGACCACACGGACGATGCGGGGCTGGCCGCAGAGCAAGCCGGCCTGCGATATTACTGGCTGCCGCTAGGGGTCTGGAATCCGGCAACCGACGCGCAGGCTAGAGAATTTGTGGCACTGGTTACAGATGAATCGAAGGGGCCGTTCTACGTTTTCTGCGATGACGGCTTGCACCGTACAGGCGAGATGAGCGCCATCTACCGGGTCGCCCATTATCAATGGAGCGTCGAGCAGGCGCTCAAAGAGATGGACGAAATCGGCTTCAATCCGTATTACTACAGCTTGCGCAACTACGTCTGGACCTACGCGCGCAAGTTCAATCCGCAAGCGGTGCCGCTGCACGCGCGCCGTGTGAGCGCCTTCGAATAGCGCCGGCCCGGCGCGAGCGGCGTTTGCTCATAACAGGTGGCTATCCACCCCGCATCAAATGGCCGCGCGGTCATCATAGTGCGCGCCTCTTCAAGCTGCAAGACTTTATTCCACTTGCGTTATTGCAAAAACCATTGTTTAGAGGCGGTCTGAGGCCGCTTCTAAACGGCGAGGCTGAACGCCATCGAAAATCGCTCTAAACAAAACAAAAGGCGAGAAGGAGCGTGGGGGCGCGTTCCTTCTCGCCAAAGGGGGCTATGACTCGGCAACTGCTTTTGGTTTTGCGGCTACGGCTAAGAGCCAGACTACGGGAACAACCTTGCGCTTACGGCTTGCTGCGCGTGTAAGTGATTTCGAGCACCTTGTACTCGTTCGGGCCGCCGACCTCGTCGTAGATTTCAAAGACATACTTGTCTTTGCTGACGACGCGCGTGACATACTTCACGGGCTTGTCGCGCTCGTCCATTGCCGCGTCGTCCATCTTGCCGAAAGTGGTCATCACCTGCTTCGACAAATCGAGTCTACCTTCGCCACTGGAGATCGCTGTGCCCAGGTTGTCTATGTGGGTAATGACGTAGCGCTTCTTGTAGTTGTCATAACCGATGATGTCTATGCCCTTGAACGGCATACCCATCATTTGGCTGGACATTTCTCCGTAAACGAAGCGCCCGTCCAGTATCCACTTCGCGTCACAGGCGCCTTTGGATTCCTGCGCAGGCTTGCCCGGTTCCATCCAGGCGCGCACGACGATATCCCATTTGCCGACGAATTGATCGAGGTACTTGTGGCCTTCGCCGGGGGTCGCGGCTTCCATCCACTTCTTCATCATCTCCTGCATGTTGGGAGCGGCTTTCGTCTCGGTTTTCGCTTGCTCCTGAGCAAGCGCATTGCCCTGCAAGGCCGCACAAAGCATCACGGTGGCGCAAAGAACGATTCGCAATCTCATTGCCTTCCCTCCTTTGACTGGAAGGCCGTGGGCCTCCCAGAACGTTTGCTGAACGGGCGCAAGCTGACCGCCGCGCGCGTCGTCAGAATGCAGGTTAGCCTTGGCGCTACGAAGCAGCATCGGCCTTCTGCTTCTCGTCACTGAAGAATTTTGCAGAGGCAGCCTCCATCTCTTCGGGCGACACATCGCGGACGTGCGTCGAGATGTTCCACTTGTGGCCATAAGGGTCGCCGATCATGCCCGTGCGGTCGCCCCAGAAAGTGTCCTCAAGCGGCCTGACCGTCGTCGCCCCGGCGCTGATGGCACGCTCGAACAGCTCGTCGCAGTTCTCGACATACAGATAGAACGTGACGCTATTGCCCTTGAGCGATTGCGGCGAGAGCATGCCAAAGTCAGCAAACTCGTCGGCGATAAACACCGTGCTGTCGCCTATCTTGAGCTCGCCGTGTACCACCTTGCTGCCGTCAGGCGTGGTGTGGCGGCAGATCTCTGTCGCGCCGAGCGCTTGCTGATAAAAGTCCATGGCCTGTGCCGCGCCAGTGACGAAAATCGTCGGCGTGACGGTGTGATAGCCAGTCGGAATCCGTTGCACTTCAGACATAGTTTGAATCTCCTTCGCTGAATTGGAATCATTGGCTGCCGGGCACTCAGGCAGCGCGTTATCTAAGCGGGCGGCGCACCAGGCGATGAATCCGCCAGCAAAATCCCGGCCTGTGCCTTAGCGTTTGCCGCCACGCGTTCAGCCACATTCCTCTTTGTGTTGTTCCTTGTAGGCGGCGGCGCGTTTCTCCATCTCCTCAGGCGCAATGTCCTCTATGTGCGTGCTGATCCACCAGCTCATGCCAGACGCATCCTTGACGCCGCCGCTGCGGTCGCCATAGAACTGATCTGCCGGCTCCCTGACCGAGGTCGCGCCCGCCGCAATCGCGCGCTGGTAAGTCGCGTCCGCGTCTTCGACGTAGAGGCAGATCGTGTGAGGTGCCGCAGGGTATTCAGCTTGCGCATCGGCCACCATGATCATCGAGTTGCCGATTCTGATTTCTGCATGCCCGACCGTGCCATCCTTGCCCGGCATACGGACGACTTCCTCCGCATCGAAAGCCTGTTTCAAGAAATCGATGAGCCCTCCGGCTCCTTCAACGACCAGATAAGGTGTCACCGTGTGATAGCCCTCAGGAATGGGTTTAACTGCCATTGTGGTTTCTCCTTTCATTTTGTTTTCGCCGATCTCTGTTCAGACGATCTCACCGCGTCGGCATCTGGGTACACGATGAGCCAGGACGCGTAAGCTCGCGCCGCTTCAATTTTTGGTTGGCACGCCTTACTTGCCGCGTGTCAGTGGTGGTACTTGCGAATCACGCCGATGACGACGCCCTGTATATGCACGTGGTCGGCGGGTTTAATGATGGGTTGATAAGCTGGATTGGCCGGTTCCAGCCTGATCTGGTTGGCTTCTCGATAAAATCGCTTCACCGTCGCGTCGCTGCCATCAACGAGCGCGACCACGGTTTGCCCGTTCTCTGCGGTCTCGCGCGATTCGACGATTAAATAATCGCCGTCACGAATCTGTTCGTCGATCATCGAATCGCCGCGCACGCGCAGCGCAAACGTCCGCGTCCGTCCGAGCATATCCGGCGGAATGACCACCGATTCATGATTCAACACCGCTTCAATCGGGTGGCCCGCCGCAACGACGCCGAGCAGAGGGATCTCGCACGGCGCGTCGCTCGTTTCGGCTTTGACTAATTCAATGCCGCGACTGGCGTGCTTGATGCGGCGAATCAAACCTTCGCGCTCCAAGACGGAGAGCAACTGATGCACCGTCGCCGGCGAACTCAGTCCGAGATGGGCGCGGATTTCGGCAATCGTCGGCGCGTAGCCGTGCGTCTCCGCAAAGCGACGGATGTATTCGTAGACTTCACGCTGCCGTGGAGTTAAGACCATAAGCGTCGTCTCCCTGCTCGACCAGCCATTCGATGTCGTAGCCCATGGTGTAGACGTTGTCAGCGATGGTGATGACTTCAATGCGGCTGTGGCCGCGCCGCGTTTGAATGCGCCCGATCTCCTCGCCATTGAGCAGGACGCGGTCGTGGCGGCACCAGCCGCCGAAGGTTCTGATTTTCTGTCCCGGCTCAATGCGCACGTTCGCCCTTAGCGCTTGCTGAAGCGTCATAAACAAACCTCTCCTGGATCGAATCTGCCTGCTATTGGGGGAATGAAAATCTACCGAAGACAATACGAAAATAACCGAAAATTGTCAAGCAAAATTTTCACGTATGAGACAGTTTTTTTGAAGTGTCCTATGGATGAAACAGGCGAATGAGCGCAGGAAAGGACTTAACGGTAACCTTCGGCCTGCAAGGTGAAAAGTTCAGCGTAGAGGCCGTCGCGCGCCAGCCGCGCCGAAAGGCCGTTCTTATCGTGAGCGCTATGGCTTGTGAGCTTCCATGTAAGCTCGCAGCAAAGCGTTGATCTTTGTCTGATAGCCTTGCCCCTGTTTTCGGAACCACTCCAGCACGTCACTGTCTATGCGCAAGGTGAGCTGTTCTTTACGCGAGACAGGCTTTAAGCCTTTCCTCACCATAGCTCGTGCAAACCGCTCTGGAGCGATCTCCGGGCTGTCGGAAAAGTCTATCTCCTCATCTTTCATCGCATCGACTCGCGCCCAATCAGTTCGCGATTTCTTTGAAGTAGCTGATCTCTTCATTCTTGCTTGCCTTTCTCACCGAGATGATTCGGATCACTTCGTCAGTTTCCGTGTGGATAATGACCACGACGCGTTCGTCGAGCAGACCGAGTGTGATAAAACGGTCTTCTCCGTAGTCGAAACGATTATCAGGGATCGTGATCGTTTCACCATCAAATACTTTTTCGGCATCAATGAAATCAATTCCGTGTTTGAGAAGGTTGGACTCGCGCTTGGCTTCATCCCACTCAAATCTCATGAACCGATTGTAGTTACAATATGTAGTGACGTCAATGGACTGCCGAGCTTGCAAGGTCTAACTCATCGCTACGCCCCAAAAGGCTCTGTGTAGGAACAACGTGAAGAATTGCGAAATGGTTAGCGGTAGCCTTCGGCCTGCAAGGTGAAGAGTTCGGCATAGAGGCCGTCGCGCGCCAGCAACTCGGCGTGCGTGCCTTCTTCGACAACCTGACCGTGAGTCAGTACGACGATGCGGTCGGCCATGCGCACGGTCGAGAAGCGATGCGAGATGATCACCGCCATGCGCCCGCCCACCAGTTCAGAAAAGCGTTTGAAGACTTCGTACTCGGCGCGGGCGTCGAGCGCCGCGGTCGGCTCATCGAGAATCAATACCTGCGCGTCGCGCATGTAGGCGCGGCCCAGCGCCACCTTCTGCCATTCGCCGCCCGACAGATCGACGCCGCCTTCGAAGCGCCGACCGAGCATCTGCCGATAGCCTTCGGTGAAACGTCCGAGCAAGCTTGACGCAAGCGACTTGTCTGCCGCCGAGGCAATCGGTTCCGGTATGTCGTCGTGGTTCTCAAATGACGGCGGCGCTTCCATGTCTTTTGTAGCACTTGCCACTTTCGTCGGCTTGCCATTCTTTTCGGCTGGCGCGGCTGTTTTTACAAGCGGCGGGCTCGCCGTAGGATTGCCGTTGCCCTGTGCATTCGCCGTCGAATCCAGATAGGCCCGCACCTTGTCAATCTCGCCGACGCCGATGTTCTCATCAAAGCGCATGGCATAGCGCACGAAGTCTTGAAAGATGACGCCGATGGCGCGGCGCAGCGATGCCAGGTCGTATTCGCGCAGGTCGCGGCCATCCAACAAAATGCGCCCTTCGGTCGGATCATAGAGCCGCGCCAGCAGCTTGGTCAGCGTCGTCTTGCCCGCGCCGTTTTCACCGACAAAGGCGACGCGCTCGCCCGGCGGCAGGCGGAAGCTGACGTTGCGCACGGCCCAGCGGTCGCTGCCCTGATATTGAAAGCCGACGTTCTCAAAGACGAAACCTTCGCGGATCGGCTCAGGCACCTGGAGGGCATCGACGGGCGAGGTGATGGTCGGCTGCATCTCGAAGAAGTCGAAGAGGTCTTTCAGGTAAAGCGCCTGCTGCGTGATGTCGCTTGCGCCCATCAGCAGGCGTTGTATCAAGTCGCGGCTGCGCGCAAACGAGCCGGCGAGAAAGGTCAGCGAGCCGATGCTGATCGTGCCCGCCACAGCGCGCAACAGGATAATCGCGTAGGCCCCGTAATAACCGGCGGTGCCGATGATCGACAGCCCTGTGGAGATGAACGCCTTGCGCACCGACAGTCGTTTGTTCTCGTCGTAAAACTTCTCGGACAACGCGCGGAAGCGGCCAATCAGCCAGGGGGCGAGGCCGAACATCTGCACCTCTTTCGCCGTCACGTCGCTGGCCCCTATATAGCGCAGGTAATCCAACTGCCGGCGCTCCGGCGTCCAGCGAAAAAGTAACGAATACTCCAGAGAAGCAAAGTGCGTCTCGCCCAGAAAACTCGGCACCACGGCGACCGCCAGCAACAAGAGCAGCCAGGGGCTGTAGACCAGCAGCGCGCCGCCCAAGCTGACCAGCGTGATCGCGTCCTGCGCCATTTGAATGAGCTGCATCAACAGGCCGATTCGCCCGGTCGTCTGCCGCCGCGCCCGTTCGAGTTGATCGTAAAAGGTCGGATCTTCGAAGTGATAAAGGTCGAGCGCCGCCGCGTGCTCCATCAAGCGCACGCTCGTCAGATTCGAGAAGAGATCGCCGAGCAGGCTTTCAACCAGCGACGACGCGCGCGCCAGCATCTCGCCGCCGAGCACGATGGCGATTTCGAGCGCCACCAGTTTCCACAGGTGCGTGAAGGTCGCCTGCGCTTCACGCCTGGCGATGACCGCATCGATGATGAGTTTGCCTATCCACAGCGTCGCCACAGGGATGAACGCGCGCACCAATCGCAACGCCACCATCACTGACGTATAAACGCGATGCGTTTGCCAGACCAGGCGCACGAGCGGCGGCACGTAACGCAGGGCCGCGATGCGTTCGCGCCAGCTCGGCTGCTTGTTTTCTGGCTGGCGATGCGGAAACGACATATCAACACCGTAACGCTTGCCCACACGCCAGACAAGTTGCGCAGGCGACGCAGCGGCGTCAAACGATCAGGAACGCGCTATACGGACTGGCCAGCTATGCACTTCTAAAAGACAACAGGGAGGTTTGATTATGCCTGGTAAAATACTTTGCCATAACATCTGCTGTTTAATTCAATCCAGTTCTGGGGCAGCCCTCAGCAGTGTACCTGCCCGAGAATATCCAGAAACTCGCCGTGTGCCTCTTTCTGTATCAACAGGGTTGCCGATTCTTCACCTACCGGTTCCGAAAAGTAGTAGCCTTGGCCTTGCTCACAACCCAGCGCCCTCAGTTGATCAAGTTGCACCACCGTTTCGATACCTTCTGCAACGACTTCGAGTCCAAGATTGCGTGCCAGGGCGACGACCGCACGCACGATCTCGCCATTTTGCTCGCCGCCGATCCGCTTGATGAATGACTGATCAATCTTTAAGGCGCTAACCGGGAAGCGATGAATGTAGCTCAGCGAAGAATAGCCCGTGCCGAAGTCATCCAGGCTCAGTTCGATGCCGGCCTTGCTGAGCTGCTCAAGCACCCTCATGGCGTAATCGCCTCTCTCCATCACCACGCTTTCGGTAATCTCCAGTTTCAAGCTGCACGGGTCGAGGCCGCTTTCTTGTAAGATATCCAGCACCTGCTCGACGAGGGTCGGCTGTATGAACTGTTTGCAAGATAGGTTGACGCTGATTTTCATTCGCCTTGTGCTAGGTAAGCCATCCTGCCATCTACGCATCTGTAAACACGCTTGTTTGAGTACCCAGCGGTCGATCTGCATGATCAGGCCGGTCTCTTCAGCGATGGGGATAAACTCAGTTGGCGAAATCAGCCCGCGCTCCGGATGTTGCCAGCGCACGAGAGCCTCAAAGCCACAAATTCGCCCGCTCTCGAGCGACACAATCGGCTGGTAATTGACCTGCAACTCCTCTCTGTCTATAGCGCGCCTTAAATCCGACTCGATTTGTAGGAGAGTCAGCGCGTGCGTGTGCATTCCGGCATCGAACACTTGATACTGCGCTTTACCGCGCGACTTGGCGCTGTACATCGCTGTATCGGCATCGCGCAGGATGTCTTCCGGTTGTTCGTCGCCGCTGCCGCAGTACTTAATGCCGACGCTCGCGGTGACGAACAGTTCCCGCCCGGCGAGACCGAAGGGCTGTTCGAGCACCTCCTGCACGCGCTCGGCGACGCGCTGCGCATCGCTATAATCTTTAATGCCGTCAAGTAAGATGGTGAACTCGTCTCCGCCTAAACGGGCGATGGTATCTCCGTCGCGCAGGCAAATCTCAAGTCGGCGGGCGATGGCGATGAGCAACTCGTCCCCGATCATATGACCCAAGCTGTCGTTGATGACTTTGAAGCGATCCAGGTCGATGAATAGGACGGCGAAGAGGTAGCCTTGCCGGCGCCGGCAGTGATTGACAGCCAGTTTCAGGTGATCAATAAACAGCGCACGGTTGGGCAGCCCGGTCAATGAGTCATGAAAAGCGTCGTGAAGCAACTGCTCTTCGGCGCGCCGGCGTTCCGTGATGTCTCGCGTAAGAATCTGTGTGGCGGGGCTCCCTGCATAGATGACGGAGGCCATGACCACCTCAACGTCTCTCACCTGGCCGTCCAGCCGCACGAACTTCTCCGCTTTAAGATCCGACTGCTGGCTGCCTCGCAAGTGCCGTTCATGCGCCAGGAAATTTTCACAGTGGTCGGGGTGGACAAAATCGGCGACCGCGAGGCCCAATAAAGTCTCCGCGCTTGCTGCGCCGAATAGTTTAGCCGCCGCCGGGTTGGCGTAGACGATTCTATCAACGCTCTGGACGACGATGGCCTCGGGCGACAGCTCGACGAGCAGTCGGTAACGCTCCTCGCTTTCCTTCAGCGTCTGCTCGGCCTGGTGCTTATAAAGGGCCACCTCGATAGTCGTGTGCAGTTCTCTTTCTTCGAAAGGTTTGATTACGTAGCCGAAGGGCTCGGTAACTTTCGCGCGCTGCACGGTGGGGTGGTCGGCATTGGCGGTCAGATAGACGACCGGGATCCCGAATTGTTGCCGTATCTGATCTGCGGCTTCGACGCCGTCCATATGCCCCTGCAACTGAATGTCCATTAACACCAGATCGGGATGTAGCACGCCCGCCTGCTCAACTGCCCTTTCGCCTGAGGCGACCGTAGCCGGCACTTCGTAGCCCATAGACTCCAGCCTATTTTGAATGTCTAACGCGACGATACTTTCGTCCTCAACCACCAGTATCCGTGTCTGTGTCATGCGCGAATCGCCCCCTTTTCTTCAGGGAATTTGATCTCGAAGGTCGTTCCGACGCCGTTGCGGTGTTCCAGTTCTCCGCACAACTGCCCGGTCAGCATATGCACCAACTTCATCCCCAGAGACTTGCCCCTCTCAGGATCAAAGTCATCAGGCAAACCGACGCCCGTGTCGCTGATGCGCAGGATGTACTGCGCATCAGCGCGTCCGAACGTGATATTGACTTCTCCACTTGTGTCAGCCGGGAAGGCATATTTTAGTGAGTTTGAGGTTAACTCGTTGATGATCAGTCCGCAGGGAACCGCCATATCAATCGGCAGCGAGACATCATCAACCTGGGTGTTGATCTTAACGGCTTCGGGGCGTATGCGGTATGAGCGTGAGACATGGGCGACAAGCTTTTGGAGGTACTCCGCGAAATTGATGCGCGACAGGTCTTTCGACTGGTAGAGGGTTTCGTGGATCAGCGCCATCGACTTGACGCGATTCTGACTGTCCTGAAAGACCGAGAGCGCCTGCTCGTCCTTGATGTTTTTTGATTGCAGGCTGAGCAGGCTGGTGATGACCTGCATGTTATTCTTGACGCGATGATGAATCTCCTTCAGGAGCACCTCTTTCTCGTTGAGCGAAATCTTAATCTGCTCAAGTGCCTGCTCGAGCGCCCACTCCGCCTGTTTGCGAGCGGTGATATCGGTGGCGATGCCGAGCATCTGGTTCGCCGTGCCGTCCGGCGAGATGATGGGTCGCTTGATGGTTTGCAGCCAGCGGACTTGCCCCGCGCCGTCCGTGATTACCTCTTCCGGGATGAACTTCTCCTTCAAGGTATTGATGACTTCCAGGTCGTCACGCCGGAACCCTTCGACCTCTTCCCGGTTCGGATTGAAATCTGCGTCGGTCTTGCCTAAGAGGCTATCGACGGACGTGCCATAGGCGTCGGCGATGGCCTGATTGACCAGCGTGAAGCGTCCGTCCCGGTCTTTGGCGAAGACGAAGCTGGGATTGAGGTCGATGATCTGTCGCAGGAACGAGCGCTGTTCGGCCAATTCGGCCTCGGCCAGCGTGCGCTCGGCCACCTCTCTTTCTAATTCCCAGTTGGCGGCGACGAGTTGTGCGGTACGATTCGCGACGTGGGCTTCCAGCCCCTCGTTCAAGCTCTCTATCTCAGCCGTCCGCTCGGCGATTCCCCACATCTCGCCGATGCTGTGCCGGATGGCGATGAATAGAAAAGTGTCTTCGAATGCGACCCAGCCCGCATGCTCGATCCAGCGCCACTCGCTCGCCGTCAGCACGCCGTAGACGGATTGCGGCCAGAAGACGCCGCGCAGCAGGTGGTCGGCGGCGACCACGATGGTGGCTGGAACGAGCACACGCCAGTCGCGGTAGAAGGAGAGGAAGGCCAGCGACCCGAAGACGTGGAAGTGCGTCTCGATGCGCCCGCCGGTGAGGTGGATTAGCAACGACCCCATCAACATCTGCGCGACCGCGACGGTATAGCGGGTGGTGGCGTGACCGGGGCGAATCAGCGCCAGCAGGATGGGGAGAAAGCTGATCGCGCCGCCCAGGAACAGCGCCGCCCAGACGTGCGGGTGTGTATGACTGGCCATCCCTTCCCAAGCCTTTGGCGAGACCCATAGAGCTGCGGCTATGCCCGCCAGCCATTGGAGCGTCATCAGTCCCGCGAACATGCGGTCTGTGCGCCTATGCACGAGGCGTTGGTGCGCGTTAAAGATCTCCGCGACTCGCTGCCTAGAGGGCTTGCGCCGGTCTGGATTAGGGTCTATTTCTTTCATCCAACGATCCTCGACATTCAGAGTCTGTGCCGAAAAGCGGGCAGCCGAAGACAAAGGTTTCTGCCCGCTCGGCCTCCCCTTTATTCAGGAGTGACACGATGGCGCTCCGCCCGGCGTTATCGCCGGAATGCCCGCGCGAGCCTGTGATACCGCCACTGAACAGCAGGCGCCCCTCGGCGTCGTAAAGAACGGTTTGGCCGGAGGTCGCGGCGCGAAAGCAGCGCGCCTCGACGCCATCATCGTCAACGATAACGTTGACGCCGGGGATGATTGCGGCGCTTTGCCAGAGATCGGTCTTCTCCCAATCGTCGGAAGAACCCGCCGGTTTGAGGAGAAGGACGTAAGCCGTCACACGACCTTGGGCCTGAGCCATGAGCCTGGCCAGCTCGCCGATACTTGCTCGGGTACAGGGGCAATGCGGGTGAGCCAGCATGATGAGCGTGGCGCGGTCAGTGGCGAGGTGAAGGCGGCTGTCGGCGGGCCAGCGGGAGGGCGGGGCCGCATTGGGGCCAGGGGCATTTTCATAATCCCAAAGGAGGCCAAGTCCGACGCCGATCATCAACATCCACGCAGCAGCTGCCGCAATCAAGATAAATTGTCCCTTATTCAATCGCATCGATCTGATCTCTAACCTCGTTGGGGGCGTGTGGATGGAATCCAGGATAGACAGAAGACCACCCGGCTATGTTGGGAAACGCGATCCCCAGAGATACCTGAGAGCTGTTTGTCCGGGAGCAGGCCGCTACTGGCTTAGGCAAGCGAGGGGCCATGCAGCAGTGTAAGGAGTATAGGGTAGAATCAAGGAATATTGAGACAGATAGCTGTCCGCCTGTCAGCTCAGGCCATCAATCTGACCGGTCAAACTGACGCCCTTTGAAAAAGGTCTGCCGGTGAGCATATCTTGGACGAGCACGGCTTACCTTCGAACGCCGAGGCAGAGCGTTCCATTCTGGGCGCGATTATTTTCGACAACGCCGTCTGCAAATAGCCTGGCGGTCAGGACGTAGGGAGCGCCGACTGGCCGGAACACAGACGGCCTTCCAGGTGATCGTATTCATGCTGAATGACCTGCGCCCGAAAGCCTTTAATTCGTTCCTGCCGCCATTTGCCTTTGCGGTTCTGCCAGCGCAGGACGATTTCGTTATACCGGCGAACCTTGTAATCATAGCGTTCCTTTTCGAGACTGTAGCAGCCTTCGTCGTGGACAGTGGTTCCGGCTTCTTCGACCGGCGTCAGTTCGGGATTGATATAAACCTGATTCAAGGCGATGAAGACGCGTATGTTGCTGCCGACCTGTGGAGCGGCCAGACCTACAGGTTCGCCCCACGTCAGTTGGGTTTTGATGAAGTCAAACATCTGGTCGATAAAGTCTCTGATCTCTTTGGTGATCTCGACCGGCGCGGATTTCCTGAACAGGATGGGGTTCGGGTATTTGATCAGTTCCATAGTTCTATACTTTATCGTATGAGATGAAATTTTCTAGAGAGGATGGCGGCGGAATTTTCAGGCGCTCGTGAAACTTATTGCGCGGCGCGCTCACCAACCTACATCGCAAGGCCGCGCCGGCATCCGACACGGAGCAACACGCACGCCTGATGCGCAATCCGGCGCGTCGCCTTCGCCGAACAACTAAGGTGGTCTTATGCCCTATGCGTTAGTAAGCCGGTTCATCACCAACCCCCTCACACTTGCTCTGTCATTTCAATTCGTCTGAAAGGCACGCTATGGATAGATTACTGCAAGACATTCGCTTCGGCTCTCGCATGCTCACCAAGAATCCAGGCTTCGCGCTGGTCGCAATTGTTTCGCTGGCGCTTGGCATCGGCGCGAATACGGCGATCTTCAGCCTGATGGACAAGCTGCTGCTGCGCGCGCTTCCCGTCGCGCATCCCGAACAACTCGTCACCGTCGCCACGGCCAGCGGCGACACCAGCTTTTCGTATCCACTCTATACGGATTACCGCAACCGCAACGACGTCTTTGCGGGACTCGCCGCTTACTTTGAAACGCCGTTCAGTCTGAGCGATAACGGCACGACCGAGCGCGTCTATGGCAATCTGGTCTCCGGCAATTACTTCGACGTGCTCGGCGTCACGCCTGCCGTCGGTCGCTTCTTCGCAATCGAAGAAGATCAGACGCCCGGCACGCACCCGGTCGCCGTCCTCAGCTACAGCCTGTGGCAGCGCCGATTCAACGCCGACCCGAATGTAATCAATCACACGGTTCTGCTCAATGCGGCTCCCTTCACCATCATCGGCGTCGCGCCCGCTGAGTTCACCGGCGTGGTGCGCGGCTCGTCGCCCGCGGTCTACGTGCCGATGATGATGCAAATCGAAGCGATGCCGACGTGGACAGGCGCGCTCAGCGAAAGGTCGATGACCTGGCTTGAGATCATCGGTCGCCTCAAACCCGACCTGACGCGCCAGCAGGCGCAGGCGTCGCTTGCCCTGCTGGCCGAACAGATCAAGCAAACGGAACCGCTCAATGTGGACAGCGACCTCATTCTCAACGATGCCAGTCGCGGCCAGCAGTACAACCTGAATGATGTGGCTAGCCCGCTCGCATGGTTGATGGTCATGGTCGGCCTCGTCCTGCTGATTGCCTGTGCCAACGTGGCGAACCTGTTGATCGCGCGGGCGACGGCGCGGCGTAAAGAGATCGCCATACGAGTGGCCATCGGCGCGGGCCGCGCGCGGCTCGTGCGCCAGTTGCTCACAGAGAGCCTGCTGCTGGCGGTCGCCGGCGGCGCGCTCGGCTTGCTGGTGGCGCGCTGGCTCATCGATCTGCTGGTATCGTTCCTGCCGTCAAATTACCTGGTCGTCGAGACCTCTCTCGACAATCGCGTGCTGGCGTTCACATTAGCGTTATCTGTGCTGACGGGAATCATCTTCGGCCTCGCGCCGGCGCTGCAATCCTCAAAGCCGGATGTCGTGGGGGCGCTCAAAGGCGAAGCGGCAACGATCGGCGGGCGCACGCGACGTTTGAGCCTGCGCAATTTGCTAGTCGTCGCCCAGGTGGCGTTATCGCTGCTCGTGCTGGTGAGCGCCGGCCTGTGTGTGCGCAGCCTGCAAAAATTGTTGTCTATCGATGCGGGTTTCGAGCCGGCAAGAGTGCTCGTCATGTCGCTTGATGTCGCGCTGAACGGCCACGAGGAAGCGCAGGGCCGCCAGTTCTATTCGCAATTGACGGAGCGCGTATCGGCATTGCCGGGCGTTGAATCGGCGAGCCTGGCCGCGCTCGTGCCGCTCAGCGGCAGCTCGATGTCGCGCTCGGTGAAGATCGAAGGGCACGAGCCGCCGGATGGCAAGCCGCCAATCAATTTCGGCTACAACGTAATCGACTTGAATTACTTTCGCACGATGGGCATCAGCTTGCTTCGCGGGCGCGACTTCACGCCGCAGGATCGCGCCGGCGCGCCGAAGGTCATCATCATCAACGAAACCATCGCGCGCACTTACTGGCCCGATCAAGACCCGCTCGGCAAACACATCATTTTCGGCAAATTCAACCAGCCGGACGAACAGATCGAAATCGTCGGCGTCGTCAAAGACAGCAAGTATCGCAACCTGACTGAAGCGCCACGCCCCATGATGTTTCTGCCCTTCCTGCAAAGCTATCGCGCCAACGTCGCGTTGCACGTGCGTTCGGCGGGCGACCCGAAAGCCTTGACGATGGCGGTGCGCCGCGAAGTCCAGGCGCTGGACGATAACCTGCCGGTCTACAACATCCGCACGCTCGAAGATCAGCGGGCCGGTTCGCTCTACGTGGCGCGCTTTGCGGCAACCTTGTCGGGATTCTTTGGCGGGCTTGCTCTGCTGCTGGCAAGCGTCGGCATCTATGGCGTGATGGCTTATTCAGTGAGCCGCCGGACGCGCGAGATCGGCATACGCATGGCGCTCGGCGCAGGCCGCAGAGACGTCTTGCGGCTGGTGCTCGGCGAAGGCTTGCTGCTGATCGGCGTGGGCTTGATCGTCGGCATACTGGCGACGCTGGCGGTGACGCGCTTGATGGCCGGCCTGCTTTATGGCGTCAGCGCGACCGACCCTCTCACCCTCATCGCTATTCCGATCATTCTGGCAGGGGTGGCTCTGGGAGCCTGTTTCGTGCCCGCGCGCCGTGCCACGCGTGTTGACCCGATGGTGGCGCTACGTTACGAATAAAACGGAAGTCAGGAGTCAGGAGCCAGAAGTCAGAAGGAAAGAGGAAGTCGGCGGCAGCGCGTACGCTTATAGCGAGACCGCTTATTGCGCCTCCACTGCTTCTATTCTTAATCCCCATTCCTTATCCATTCTGACTCCTGACTTCTGACTCCTGGCTCCTGGCTCCTATTCATATCTGAGCGCGATCATCGGATCGACTCGCATGGCGCGACGCGCCGGCAGGTAGCTCGCCGCGAGCGCCACGACGGATAAAGCCAGCGCCATCGCCGCAAATACCAGCGGGTCGCTGGCGCTGATGCCATAAAGCAGACTCGTTAATGCGCGGGTTAAGGCAAACGACATGACTAAGCCGATAACGACGCCGATCAGCGCCAGCTTCAATCCCTGACCGAGCACCAGGCGCAGCACATCGCGGCGTTCAGCGCCGAGCGCCATGCGTATGCCGATCTCGCGCGTCCGCTGCGCGACTGAATAACTGACGACGCCGAAGATGCCTATGGCCGCAAGCGCCAGGCCGACCAGTCCGAGCACGCTGACGATGCCGGAGGCCAGCCGCAGAGGGATCAACGAAAAGCCGATCTGTTCGGTCATCGGCATCACGTTCAACAGCGGCAAGTTTTTGTCCAGCCCTTGGGTGATCTGTCGAACGGCAGCAAACACCGCCGCCGCGTCGGTCGGCGCAGCGCGAACGTGCAGCGTCATGCCGGACGAATAGGATTGCGCGAAGGGCAGATAAAAGTATGGCGTCGGTTCTTCGCCAAGAGTTTCATACTTGCCGTCTCTGGCAATGCCGATAATCTCAATCGCGTCTTTGTCGAGCGTGAAGCGCTTGCCGACGGCATTCGCATCAGGAAAGAAACGGCGCGCGAACGTTTCATTGACGACGGCCACCGGCGGCGCACCCTGTTTATCGGTTTCGCTAAACCAACGCCCGCGCTGCAAAGGCACTTCGAGCGTTTGCGAGTAGCGCGCATCAACGATGTTGCAATCAACTTCGATAGACTTGAGTCCCGGCGGCGGCTCGACGCCTTCGATCTGTATGCCCTGCGTAAAGACGTTGCCCGAAAGCGGCACGAAGCGCCCTAGAGTTGCCGAACGCACGCCCGGCGCGGCTTCGATCTGCTCGACGAGTTGGCGATAAAACTCGCGGCCACGCGGTTCATCGTAGCCTTGAATTTGCAAGTTGAAACCGACCGTCTGCACGCCGTCCGGATTAAAGCCCGGATCAATGTTGGCAGCGTTCATCAAGCTGCGCAGGAACAAGCCGCCGACGATCAGCAGCACCAGCGAAATCGCTACCTGCGCGACGACAAACGCATTGCGCGTCCGCGAGCGATGCGCGCCGCCGCCCGGCGTGTCGCTCTTGAGCGCCGGCAGCAGGTCGGGCTTAGAGGCTTGCAGCGCCGGCGACAACCCGAACAGCACGCCGGTCACAAGCGAGGCCAACAGCGTGAAGCCCAGCACGCGCCAGTCTAGTCCAAGATCAATGAAGATAGGCATGTCGAACGGCAGTTTAAATGACGCCAGCAGATTGGTCATCCACATCGCCAGCAACGTACCCGCCGCGCCGCCGAGCAAAAACAGCGCAAGGCTTTCGATGATCACCTGCCGGATGATGCGGCCCCGCGTTGCGCCCATCGCCAGGCGAATAGCGATCTCTTTGCGCCGCGCCGTCGTGCGCGTCAGAAACATCGCCGCGACGTTGGCGCAGGCGATCAACAGCACCAGCCCGACAATCGCCATCAATATGCCCATGAAGCCGACGACAGGGCCGCGCAACGCGCCGGGCAGCGCGCTCGACGGTTGCAGCCTGATGCCGCGATCACGATTGGTTTCGGGATAGGCTTGCTGCAATTGTTCGGCGAGCGTCACCAGTTCAGCCTGCGCCTGCTCGATTGAAACGCCCGCCGGCAAACGCCCGAATGATTGCAGCCAACTCGCGTTGCGGGTCATCAACTTGCCGGGCATCGTCTGCGATTGCATCATCAGCGGCACCCACACGTCCGGGCTGATAGCCACCACCGTGCCTCTGAAATTCTCCTGCGCGACGCCGATAATCGTGAATGAATGATTGTTCAGCGTGATGGCGCGGCCAACCGCCTGCGGGTCGCCGCCAAAGCGCCGCTGCCAATAGCTGTAGCCGATGACGACAACCGGCTGCGCGTCCGGCGTCTGATCTTCTTCAGGCAAAAAGAAGCGGCCTGCGGCTGGCCGCGCGCCGAGTACATCAAAGTAATTGCCCGAAACGATATTGCCTATCGCATGCTCAGGCTGATCGCCCGTGTTGATGTAGGCTTCGAGAAAGCTATAGGCGGCGATGCCTTCAAAGAGATGGGTATGATCGCGATAATATTCATAATCGGGATAAGACAGGGTGCCGAACTGGCCATGCGGCGAAGTCGCGTGCAGTTCGGCGAGCCGTGCCGGTTGGTTGATGCCCGGCAGCGGGCGCAGCAACAGGGCGTTGACGATACTGAACACGGTCGTATTCGCGCCGATGCCGATGGCCAGGCTCAACACGGCAACCAGCGTGAAGGCAGGCGTCTTCCCCAGCATGCGCAGGCTATAGCGCAAGTCTTGCAGCATGATGATCGCTGTTCCTTTCTCTGAACTTGCAGAGTCTCTATGCGCCTCTGACTTGTTGAAACTTACGCGAGGCGCTGCCGAGAAGTTCCTGGCGATTCGCGATGTGGAGGGTGGGTGAAATCAGAGAAGCGGGGTTTCGTCTGTGCGCGTCAGTCCTCAGTCGCGACTGTCGATTCGTCAAGCGCGGGAAAGTCAACCCGCTCATAAATCTCAGCGAGTCGCAGATCGCAGTCAATCGAAGGTAGCCGCAGACTTTCTGTCAAGCCGCTGACCGCCGACAGCAGCCAGCCTTCAGGTCGCCGCGTGTAGTGTTCGATCAACGGCATGGTTTGCGAGACCAACAGGTAATCGGTCAGCGTGTCGATCCAGGTGCGATAGCACATAAACTTGTCGCCGCGATCAAAGGCTTCAGTAGAAGGCGACAGGGCTTCGATGATCACCGTTGGATTGAGCAAGACATCCTGATTATTTTCGTGAAAACGTGGCTCGCCGCAGACGACAACCAGGTCGGCATAAGAGAACATGACGGATTGCCGTCGGCGCTTGATGACCGGGCCGCTGCGTATCTTCATGTTCATCGACAGCGCCTCACAAGGCTTGCCTTTCAGTTGAGCGCGAAATTCACTGGCCAGATTAACGCAAATCCGGCTATGCGAAAGGCTATCGCCGGACATCGCGTAGATGTAACCATCAATATATTCATGGCGCTCCTCGGCGGCGCGTTCGAGTTCGAGATATTCTTCGACGGTGTAGAACGGCTGTGATTGCGGCATTCTCATAAAGCATCACCTCAAATGATTCATCAGCCAACAAAGCCGCGCGGCTTGATTGTAGCGGATTGCGTGATGGGCTGTCAGTTCATTTTCTATGCCGCAGTGCCTGCGCAGGTTTCCTTGTAACGAATGATACAGAAGCAGAGGAGGAAGGATTGATCATCAATTGACTTCTGCGCCGACGACCATCTGATGTAACAGCGTCTTGTCCAGCGCCAGTGTCGCGACGCTGGTGAGCGCGATCAACTCGTCCTGCGCAATCAATTGGTCGCTGGTGCCGAAGTTGTCGGCGTAGATCACATAGACGACGCTGCCGTTTCTGAGCAGCGGCACTGCCAGCGCCTGCAAGCCTTCGTGGCCGCCGCCTATCGCTTCGAGCATCTCCGTGTTCCAGTACGTGCGCTGCAACCTGCCGACAAACGGGCTGCGCTCGCGGGCAACGCAGGCCACCAGCGCATCGCTGGCGAGCGGGATGCTGATGCCGCGAATCAAGCCGTCGACGTTGTGGCTGTGCATAAAGCGGTCAACGCCGAACTGGCCGATGCCGTGCAGTTCGCCTTCGTGAACGCCAAACAAGACGCCGCGCGCCGCGAACTCGCTGGCATAACGCATGACCAGCAAGCTGATCTCCATCAGCGCCGAGTTGGCGCTCAACTCTGCCAGCAGCGCGTAAAAACGTTCGATGCGTTGCTGGTGCGGCTCGCTCAGTTCCGCCGCTCCGTTGCCCACGACATATTTACTGACGTGGCCGTTGCTGGTCGCACCGTGGCTGGCTGCGCCGTTGGTCGGCGCGGGCGTCCGCGCGGGCTCTTTGTGATTTTCGCCACTCCGATGATTCTGACCTGCGCCGGCGGCGAAAACCTTTTTGCCCGACTGTTCAAACTGGTCGCTCGCCACGGCAGCCGCCGGTTCGTAGTCGCGTTGCGCCTCGTCGCTTTCGGTCGCCGATTGCAGCAGCACTTCGCCGATGTCCAGACCCTCGGCCAGCTTGAAATTGTCGAAGGCATTGACCAGCGCCGTCTCGTTGAGCAGCAAACGGAAGCTGCCTTTGCCGATGTCTACCAGCCGCGCCACCAGCGTGCAGATGTGCATGATGGCGGCCTTCTCCATGGCGCTCTCGCTCAACAAGCCGCTTTCGAGCAGCAGGCTTTTGAAATTCCACTCAGGGCAATCGGTGGCGATGCGGCGAAGTTGTGCCAGGGTTTCCGTGTTGAGCTTGCCGCGACGAATCAGTGCGTCGGCGAAGTTGCCGCCCGGTTGCGCCTCGGCGCCGGTGATGCGGCCTTCCTCGATGACAATGCGCCCCTTGACGCTGCCGTTTTCAACCAGCAGCGTGCCCGTCTTCCTGCCCAGACTCAGGATTTGCAGGATGTCGGCAAGCGCAAAATCAGATAGGTCGCCGTTCAAGTGCATAATCGCCTCACATCGCCAGCAGTCCGCTCACCACCTCGCGCAGTCGCGGCAAGGAGATCGGCTTCAGCAAATAACAGTTCGCGCCGTTCTTCATCCCCTGCTCGACAAACGCCTCTTCGCCCTTGGTGCTGATGATGACAATCGGCACTTTGTTTTGTAGCTCTGACCGCACACGGTGCACCAGCTCGAGGCCGTTCAGGTTCGGCATCATTACGTCGGTCAACACCAGGTCGAAGTCGCGCGTCTGCATCTTCCTGAGCGCGTCGGCGCCGTCGCAAGCCTGCGTGATGTCGCTTTGCGAGATGCCTTCCAAACGTGTCAGGCTCATGCAGAGCAGTTGTCTGAACGTCGCTGAATCGTCAACGACTAGTAGTGATTTTCTCCCCATCTTTTTTTACCTTTCGCGGAGCAGGCTCATGACGCCTTCCCACGTTTTTAGTTTGCGATCCGTCTGCGCATACAATCTCGAACTGACGAGCGCCGTCGCCGCATGGCCGGCGAGCAGTTCGAGCAGCCGGTGATCCAGGTCGGTCAACTGACGCTTGTGCGCCAACAGCTTGTAAATGGCGATGACCCCGACCACCTGCTCTTTCAGCTTCAACGGAAAGCAGGCGCACACCTCGCCCTTGTCGCTTGCGCCGAGCGCGAAAATGGCTTCGCCGTTTGCCGCGACCAACCCTTCGAGCCCTTCGCCCAGCGCCAGCCGATCCGCATGCAAGGCCGATACAGGATCGCCTTCATAGCCGGCCAGCGTCAGTTCGCTGGTCTCTTCGTCCAGCACGTAGAGCGCGAACTCTTCGGCGCCGATCAGGTTCAAGAGAATCTCTTTGATGCAATCGATCACTTCGTACGGGTCGAGCGTCGAATGCAGGCTGTAGCTGGCGACGTAGAGGTTCGCCAGGCTCTCGTTCTGCTCTTCGACTTCGACGTAGCGTTGCGCGAAGTCCTTGTTCTCGTTTTCGATTTCGTGGAAGCGGCGGTCGAGAAATTCGAGCCGCTGCTTGGCGAGATCGGCTTCGAGCCGCAGCTTCTCGGCCTCGCGCTTGTGTATCTCGTCGGCGCTCACGCGCTCGGCCTCGAGTTGCACCATGCGATAGCGCAGCCGCTCGTTTTCACCCATCAACTCTTCGGTGAAGGCGCGGCCCCGCTGAATCATGTCCAGGAGCTCTTCGCTCTTGGAGAATACTTTCAGGATGTCTTCTGGTCGTTGGCTCATAACTCTCCTCAATCAAGATCGTGAATCATGACGTTGACGCGAACTTCGCCGAACAGCGTCTGCACAGGAAAGGTCAGGGTTTCAAAGCACAGCTCCGTGCGCGCCAGTTCGCCGTCGCCGATGATCGGCGGCTCCATCTGTACATGCGTGCCCTGATCGTTAATCACCGAGATGGCATGGCCGATGATCATCGAGGCCAACTCCGATATGGCGCTCTGCGCGATGGGCGTCATGACCGGCGGCGGCTCTTCAAGCAAGCGCCCGGCAATCCGCATGGCGGTCATCGAATCCATGTCGAAGATGACGCGCCCCTGCGCCTGGCCGTCGAGTTCGATGACCGCCGTCACGTCGCGGCCCGCCAGCGGCATGGCGTGCATGGACATGGCGTCCATCTCGTCTACAGGCCCGACGATCTGCTGCAACATCTCGTTGGTCGAATCGCGGAAGACCTTCACAAAATCGAGTCGCATGGTGGCTCTCCCTTCGGCTTACAGGCTCGCGGTAAAGACGCGATCAATGGCCTGGCGCAACTGCTCTGTGGTCACAGGCTTGGCGACAAAACACTTGGCGCCGGCGGCCAGCGCCTCTTCGACTTTTTCCTGGTAACTGAGCGAGCTGATCATAATCACGCGCGCCGCCGGATCGTGCGCGCAAATCTGCTTGACCGTCTCAATGCCGCCCTGTCCGGGCATGACGATGTCCATCAGCACGATGTCCGGCTTGAAGCGCTCGTACTCGCTCACCGCCTCATTGCCATTGGCGGCTTCGTGCGCCACCACATTTTCAAAGGCGTCCATCAAACGCTTCAGGTGAAAACGCATGAACGCCGAATCGTCAACGATCAAGCAGGTGAGCGGCGCTCTCATACTTGCTGGGTTTTGGGTCATCTCAAGCATAACTTTTCTCCGCGATACCATTCCGTCCTATTCTCGAAATCAGATGAGGGGCGATGTCCGCGAGCGCCAGCACATGTTTGGCGCTTCCCCTTTGAATCGCCACGCGCGGCATGCCGAAGACCGAACAACTCTCCTTGTCCTGCGCAATCGTATGGCCGCCGGCACGGCGAATCTCGCCAAGGCCGGTCGCGCCGTCGCTGCCCATGCCGGTCAAAATCACTGCCGTCGCCGATGCGCCAAAGCTCTCGGCCACCGAGTTGAACAACACATCCACCGAAGGCATGTGGCCGTTGACCAGCGCGCCGTGCTCAAATTGAATCTCGGCGCCGCCCGTCACCTTGTTTACTTTCATATGCGCCTTCGCCGGCGCGATGTAAGCCCGGCCCGCCATGGCCAGTTCGCCCGCCGTCGCTTCCTTGACTTCAATGGCGCACATCTCGTCGAGCCAGCGCGCCAGCATCCGCGTGAACGCCTCCGGCAGATGCTGGACGATGAGAATCGGCGCCGCGAAATCCGCCGGCAGGCGCGGCAGCAGATAACGCAAGGCGTGCGGCCCGCCGCTCGAAGCGCCTATCGCCAGAATCTGCGCCGCGTTCGGCTGCGCCATTGCCGTTTGCGACTTCGCCTTCTTGTTCACAGAATTGCCGAGGCGAAGATTGAGCGCCGCAACGTCGCTGCGCGCTGCCGCCTTCACCTTCCAGATCAGCTCATCGGCCATGCTGCCGATCTGCGACGCCACCTTCGGCTTGCAAACAAAATCGACGGCGCCCATCTCCAGCGCCTGCATGGTTGCCGCCGCGCCGCGCTCGGTGAAGGAACTGAGCATGACCACAGGCAACCTGTACTCCCTGACGATGCGCTCAAGCGTCGTCAGCCCGTCCATTCGCGGCATCTCGACATCCAGCGTCACCACATCCGGCCTCAACTGATCAATCTTGCTGAGCGCAAAGTCGCCGTCAATGGCGGTGGCAATCACTTCAATCTCGCTGTCACGCGCCAGCAGATTTGAGATCAGCTTGCGCATGACCGCCGAGTCGTCTACAACCATGACCTTTACCTTGTTCGTTTCAACTCGCATAAGCCCGCTCGCCTTCTCTCTTCAATCGTTCAAATCGTATGGCCTTGCGCAAGACGTTTTCGGCGTCGAGGATGAGGACGATCTGGCCGTTGCCGACGAGCGTCGCGCCGGCGATGGCGTCATTGTGCAACCACTGGTTGTCGAGCGCCTTGATGACGACTTCCTCTTCGCCATAGAGCGTGTCGGCGAGGATGCCGAAGGTTTGCCCGGCAATCGTAACCACGATCACAAACAGACGCTCCGCTTCCGTGCGTAGCGCCGCGCCCGCGCCGCCGCGCCGCCGCTCGAAATCGAGCGCCCAGCCGGGGCGGACGACCGAGATGAAGCGGTCGCGCAGTCTGTAACTTTCCACACCATCGACGTGTGTGATCTCTGATGGCTGGATGCGCGCGACTTCGCCAATCGCCAGCAGCGGCAGCGCAAACCACTGGCCGTTTGCCGCAAACATCAGCGCCCGTATGATGGCCAGCGTCAGCGGCAGGCGCAGCGTGAAACAGGTTCCCACGCCTGCTTCGCTCGCCACCGTGACGCTGCCGTGCAGGGTTTCGATAGCCCGCTTCACCGCCGCCGCGCCGACGCCGCGGCCCGATACCTGTGTCACCTGTTCGGCGGTCGACAGGCCGTCGAGAAACAACAGCTCGAAGGCCTCTTTGTCATTCATCTCGGCGGCGCGGGCCGGCGTGATGATGCCGGCGCGAATGGCTTTGGCCTTGAGCGCTTCGGGCCTAATGCCGCGCCCGTCGTCGCGCACCTCGACGACGATCTGATTGCCGTCGTGATAGGCGCGCACAGTAATTCGCGCCACCTCAGGTTTATCTGCCGCCGTGCGCTCGCCGGGCGTTTCAATGCCGTGATCGACGGCGTTACGCAGCAGGTGCAGCAGCGGCTCGTAGAGCGCGTCGGTGAGCGCGCGGTCAAGCTCTGTCTCGCCGCCCAGCATCTCAAGCTCAAGGCGCTTGCCGCTTTCGATGGCCAACTGGCGCATCGGTCGGGCGAAGCGTTTGAAGATCGTATCTATCGTCACCATGCGCAGACGGAGGACGTTCTTCTGCAATTCGCTGATCAGCTTGCTGATCTGCAAATGCGATTCTCTGGCGCGGCGCACCAGGTCGCTGTGCATCATCTGCTGCTCGAACTGCGCGCCGACCTGATTGAGCACCGAACGCGCGATGACCATCTCGCTGGCGAGATTCAACATCATGTCAATCTTTTCGGCCTCGATGCGCACATAAGGCTCCGCGCGACGCGCCGCCGGCAGAGTATTGCTCTGTCCCTGTAGCGAATCCGTTGCCGCCGCCGGCATCTCGTCTTCCGCCGCCGCGTCAATCGTCTCGGCGTCCAGTTCATCGGCCCAGAGCTTCACGGCAGCGGCAGAGACATCCGCAACCGCTTCGCCGTCGATGGCCTCGCGCACGAGGTCGAGGCCGCCGAGCATGGCATCAACGGCGTTGCGGTCAAAGTCGCCGCCGCGCGCCATCACGCTCTCCATCAGGTCTTCGATACGGTGGGCGATCTCGGCGACGCCTTCGAGCATGACGCAAACCGAATCGCCCTTGATCGTATGCGCCGCGCGCCTGAGTCGCGCCAGCGCCTCTTCGTCGGCAGTGCCGGCTTCGAGCGCCAGCAAGTCCGCCGTCATCTCGTCAAGCAAATGCAGCGTCTGCTCGCGGTAAACCGCAAGCAAATGCGCCAGCTCTTTTTGCGTGAAATCGTCCATCCTCGACTCGGTCTCCGAATCAGATCAAATTGCCACAGGGACACAGAGGCACAGAGAAACCTTTTAAAGTACCTTCTCCTTCTAATAATCTTTTCATCTTCACTCTGTGTCTCCGTGCCTCTGTGGCCAATCTTTATCCCCTTAGCCGTTGAAGCGATACGCAATGCCTTTGTCGCGATGCACCATGGCAAACTGCTGCGACAATGCCTGGAGGCTTTCGGCATGGCCGATGAAGAGATAGCCACCCGGCACCAGGCAGTTTGCAAATCTGGCGATCAGCCGGCGCTGCTCTTCGACGTCAAAATAGATCATCACGTTGCGGCAGAAGATCACGTCGAGCGAGCGCAGGCCGTTGTCATGTTTGAGATTGTGATAATCGAAGACCACCCGCCGCTTGATGTCGTCGTTGACCACATAATTGCCGTTCTCGCGGTGAAAGTATTTCGACATATAGGGCTCGCACAGGCCGCGAATCTGGTCGACGCTATAAACCCCCGACTGCGCGCGTTCGAGCGCCGTGAACGACAGGTCGGAAGCGAAGACGCGAACGTTCCAGGTCTCCGGCTCCGGCAGCCGTTCAAACATCGCCATCGCCGCGCTGTAGGGTTCCTGCCCCGTCGAGCAGCCGGCGCTCCATATGCGAATCAAACGCGAGTTGGCGCGCAGCTTCTGGGCAATGATCTCCGGCAACACCACATCCAACAGCAGATCGAACTGCGGCTGGTTGCGGAAGAATGAGGTTTCGCAAATCATCATGATGTCGAGCAGCGCCGGCAACTCCTGCAACTTCATCTTCGAGTAACGCACCAGGCGGTAATATTCGAGCGTCGTGGCGATGCCAATGGCGCTCATACGCCGGCGCAAGCGCGATTCGAGAAAGGCGCGCTTCTCGCTGCCGATCTTCACGCCGCACTCGCCATAGATCAAATCCCGGAACAGGCTGAATTCGTTGTCGGAGAGTTGTATCGCCGGGTTGTTCAGGAAGCCCGGCGGGTAGATGGTCCCCGAATTCTGAAAGCTCATGACAATCCTTTCACATGGCCTCGGCTAGCGATGCCGGCGCCGGCTGGCGTCGGCGTCCGAGCGCCGTCATCACCTGTTCAAGCTCGCTTGCGATCTCGTCCGTCAGCGCGCGCTCCAGATCCATTAATGTAATAAACCTCTCATTCAGATTGATGATCCCGGCGATGTACTCGGCATCGAGTTCGCGGATGATGTCAGGCGCAGGCTCGATCATGTCGCGGCTGATGCGCACGACTTCACTGGTGCCGTCGACGATCAGGCCGATCAACTTGCCGTTGCAGCGGGCGATGAGAATGCGCTGTTCCGGGCTGCTTAGGACGCGGCGGGCGCGCAGCCGTTTTCTGAGATCGAGGACCGGCACGAGATTGCCGCGCAGGTTCATCACCCCTTCGACGAAGGTCAGGGTTTCCGGCACCGGCGTGATGTCGCGCATCATGACGACCTCTTTGACGAGCATGATGTCGACGGCGAACTCTTCAGCGCCGACTTTGAAGATAATCATCTGTTGTTTTGCCGCCACCTCACGTCTCCCTTAACTCAATAGTCAATCAAGAGCTTGGCACCGCTCCACTATGAGAGTCGGAAAGGGCAAGGCCCCCGCCAGTCCGGCTCAGTCATAGAGAGCGGGGCATTGTCCCCTTCCCGACCGCGAAAGTTAAACTTTCTCCATCACTCTGGCTAATCGCCTTGTTGAAAGCCGAAAAATCCCGCATGACTGGCGGAGCCCGGCGGCGGCGCTTTCGGCAGATCGTGAGCAAACCCCTGCGGGCCGCTCTCTTTGATCTGCATGCCGCCGATGGCGACGTTCAACTGCTCGACCTGTCCGACCATCGATTGAATCGTCTGCGCCGTCTCGTGCGTGCCGGCGGTCGTCTCCAGCGTGATGCTCGATATGGTCTGCATCGCCATGGCGAGATCGCGCGTGACGCGCGCCTGTTCTTCGCTGGCGGCAGAGATCTCCTGCATCAACTCTGAAGATTCGCGCACAGCGGCGCTCATGTCCTGAAGCGCGTGGCTCGCTTGATCCGCAAGCGCGCTGCCGCTATTGGCTTCGCTGAGGCCCGCCTCCATCGCCGTGATCGCCTGTGCCGTCTCGGTCTGGATCGCTTTGATCAGGGTGCTGACATCTTTAGTCGCTTTCGACGAACGTTGCGCCAGCCGGCGAATCTCGTCGGCGACGACGCTGAAGCCTGCGCCCGCCTCGCCCGCATGCGCGGCTTCGATGGCGGCGTTTAACGACAGCAGGTTGGTCTGCGCGGCAATCTCTTCAATGAGCGTGATGATCTCGCTGATCTCGCCGCTGCGCGTGCCGAGCGAACGCATCTTGCCTGATGTCTGCTGCACGGCGATGTTGATGCGGCGCATGGCTTCGGCAGTGTCGGCCATCGCCTGGTCGCCATGCTCTGCGCGACCGAGGGCGCGGCGCGCGGCTTCGGCGGACATCTCCGCATTGCGCGACACCTGATTCATCGAGGCGGCCATCTCTTCGACGGCGCTGCTGTTCTTGGTAATCTCTTCGGCCTGGCGCTGCGCCCCGGCGGCAATCTGTTCGGCGGCGGCGAGGATTTCGGTCGCGCTCGATGATACGGATAAGCCCATGCGCTTGACCTGCACGATCATGCCTGTGAAATCGTCGAACATCTTGTTGACGATGCGGGCGATGCGGCCTACAGGGTCGTCGCCTTCTCTGGCGCGCAACGTCAGGTCGCCGCTTGAGACGGGCTTGACGATCTTGAGGAATTCGGCGAGGTGTTTTTCCAACTCTTCTTTCTGCTCGGTCTCGCGGCGCATCATCTCGGCCAGCCGGTCCATCATCTGATTGAAGCCTTCGCCGACGCGCTGCAACTCATCGCCTGTGGTGATGCGCGTGCGCGCTTGCAAGTCGCCGTGACTGACGCGCTCGGTCGCGCCGTAGAGACTCTGCACCGCGTTCGAGACGCTGCGCGCCAGCATGACGGCGAGCGCCCCAAAGATCAGAAACAGGGCCAGCCCCCAGATGAGAATCGTTCGCAGCATGATGGCTGCCGGTGCATAGACTTCGCTCTGGCTGTTGTCGACGATGAACGTCCAGCCGAAACCGGGATATTGCAGGCTGCCGGTGGCCGCGCCATGCGACTGCGCAAAAGAGAGCAGCCGCGTGTCGCCGTCGGGGTCTTCGTATTGCAGTATGCTGCTGTCGCCGCTTGTCCCCGATTGCAGCAACTTCGTCTTCAGCAGTGCTTCATCCAGCCGCTGCGTGCGTTTCAGTTCGTTCGGATGCAGGATGATCGTGCCTTCCTTGCTGACGGCATAGGCGTAACCTGTATTATATTCCCGGAAACGCGCGATGTAGTTCTGCGCATCGCGCAGGTTGTATTTGGCTTTCAAGACGCCGTTCGGCTGGCCTGTCTTCGGGTGCGGAATGGCGACAGAGATTTCCATCGATAGATTGCCGGTATCTTTGTCAAAACCGACGTCGGTCAAGGACATTCCGTTTCGCATCGCCTTCTGCCACCACTCTTCATCGCACTGCACGAAGTCGTCGGTCAGCTTCGTCATGCCGACGGTCAGGCCATAGCGGTCGGTGAAGAAGACGCGATCAAAGACGCCCTTCAAGTGGCTGCGGGCGTCGAGAAAGGCGGTGGTCTCGGTGGCGTGCGGGTCGAGGGTGTGCGTCTCTTTGAAGCGCGCTTCAAGCGCGTTGATCTCCGAGCCGTTCGGCTGCGCATGGATGCCCTGTTGTTCGGCTTCTTTGGCGGCCCATTCCGCCTTTTCAATCACCGACGGATCGCTGGCGATTGAGCGCACGAACTGAATGTTTTCAACTATGAGCATATCCACCGTCTCCGCCGTCGACACGGCCATCTTGCGCAGGTGGTCGCTCGAATCAATCGCCATGTAGAAGCTGCGGTAGGCGATGGCGCAGGTCAACAGGATGGATAAGCCGGTCAGCAGCAAGCCGCCGATGATCAGTTTGCGGCGGACGGTTTTGATGCCGACGCGATTCATCAAATAAAGCAGGTCGAGCTTACGCGATCCCACTTTGCGCTCTGGCGTCGCAGATTGGTTGGTGTTCATGGCTCGCTTTCCTCGTCTCTCAAGGCGCTACGGGGCGGATACGTTACGCTAGCCGGATGTCCGTACCGGGCTAAATCGCCTCACAAAAATCGTCGGGGACGATGCGTGACGCAAACTGCAACAGGGGCAAAGGAGAGGCGACCTACCGAATACCGTTTGTGTATGTGCATTATGTTGGTCGGCGGCTGAGAGTCAACAGTTTTCTTACATAAAGGTTACGTTGACGCCTGGTTGTGTCCAGACTGGCCGCGCGTAACAGGAAGGGGAGGGGTAGGCGCGGCCTCAGGCATTAGATCGGCTTTTGTGTCGATGTAGGGGGTCGAAAGGGCAAACTGGTTTGGCAGGCGGTCTCCCTAAGGAGTGCGGTGCCGGGGCATCGCACTCCTTAGCCTGCCGGCTCGCCGTGCCTTACTTGTGGCACGGCGAACTGTTGCCGATTTCAGCATTGATGGTCTTCGGCGCGCCGAGAATCTGCACCTGAAACCAGTTGCCGTACTCCCAGGCCAGCAGCGCGCGATAGTGCTGCAAAAATCCATACTTGGAGTTGATGTTCGCCACGACGACGCGAATGTGATTACCGTCGACGATGCCGGCGATGGGAAAGTTCGGGCCGTAATAGGGGTGATAAAATGGCGTCGCTTCGATGGTCACCAACAAGCGGCGCGGATCGAGTTGCGCCGCCTTGGCATAGACGCCGCCGCACGCCACCCAGACGCCTACGCGCTCCTGGTAAATGGCGTCAATCTGTTCGGGCATGGCGGCGGTGCCGTTGCCGACCTCGACAAAATCCAGAACCAACTCGTCATGGCCGCTCGCCTTCATCCATTCGGCGGTTTTCTTGATCCGCTTAAAGTGAACCCAATCAAAGCCGTTGCTTTGATAGCTGATGCCGCGCGCCGTGCGCTTGACCTGATCCGTCTCGGCTGGGCCGAGCATGGGCCTGAACTGCTGCGCCTGCGCCATCACGGCGAACGCCGCCAACATAAGTATTGCCGCCAATATGCGGCGGGTGTAAGCTGTCATCGCTGAATAAGCCTTTCTGCCTTAAAGGGCGGAAGCCGGGCGATGCGTGCTGGAACCACGTATCGCCCTTCTCACTTCTACAATCGGAGACCGCTCTTCGTAATCTACTTCACACTGCAAGGCAAGCGTTGATGCTGCGGAAACGCTTGTGCACGTCTGTGTTATGACAATTGCCGTGCCAGGCGACGGACGGGAGGATAGCGGCTGTTGATTAACGGCGGGCGCTTCCCCGAATTAGGAACACAAGTCCGTTGAAATTGCCGCCCGGCGACAAACCACAAGACAGAAGGGATGAGCGTGTCGAGAGACCATACTGATGGGTTGCGCTTAAACACCTCGGCGACGGGTGTGACGCGCCGCGTCAAAACGCCCTACTGCGGCGCGCTGCGAAAAAGCAAAGGCCGCGCGAGGAGGAGCGCGGCCCGTGGTCTCAAATACAGATTGGAAGGACGGAATCTAGCTCTCAGTTATGTTGAGGTCAGTATAATCGTTCGTTACTGGCAGAATCGGTGACCGTCGTCACATATCGATGTTTTTGCGTCACAATGATCTTATCGCTCAGCCAGCGTGCGCGACGCCGCAGGCGACTTCGCCGTTTTATCAGGCAAGTGGCCGCTCACTAATATAGACATCAAAGCTCACCTGCGCGCCAGCCTCAAGCGCAAGAACGTTGCTCGCCACACCGCGCGGCTCAAGGTTGAAGGCGTCTGTCGGGCAGGTGTTCGGTTCGATGCAGATGGCCTGGCGCGGCGCGGGCGGCGTGTAGACGACGACAAACGGAAACTGGCGGGCGCTGAACTCGACGGCGGTTTCAGTGCCCCGCTCGCTGTCAACCAATCGGCACACGGTCATCGCAGCGGCGTTTGTCGTCAGGCCGCTATAAATATCATCAAGCACGAGGCCACTGAGGTCGCGCGGCTGACGCAGGTCGTAAGCTTCGTCCAATTCCAGCAGGTTGCCCGTCGGCAGACTGTCGGCAAGCTCCCAGCGAGTATTCGCGGGCACTTGAATCGCGCCGCGCGCCGGGCGGCGGAAATATGGATGCAGGCCGTAGCCCACAGGCATGGCGCGCTCGCCCGTGTTGGTCGCCGTGAGATGTATGCCCAGCCTGCCGTCTCGCAGGCGATAGGTCATCTCCAATACAAAAGGGAACGGGAACTGGCCGAGTATGGCTTCGGCGTGCTCGCGCGCGTCGAAGCGGCAGCGCAGCCATGCGCCGTCGCTCGCAGAGGACGCAGCGTCGATAACCGTCCAGGCTTTGTCGCGCACGAAGCCGTGGCGCGGCGGATTGACTCGATAAGCCTCTCCTTGAAAGGTGAACGCGCCATCGCGTATGCGGTTTGGGAATGGGAATAAGATGGGGATGCCGTAGCTCGTCGGACGGCTCAGGAAGTCGTCGATAGCCACAGGCTCTAAGATGTCTGCGGTCGTGCGAAAGGCGAAGCAGTTATTGCCGAGCGCCGGCGCGATTTCGGCCTGCGCCTGCTCTCCCTGTTGCAGCACGAAGGTGTCGACGCCGTTGCGTATACGGCGATTGACTGCGTATTGACCGGCCATCTGAATGTCCTCCGGCGGCCAATACTATCGCAGGTCGCGTCAATCGCAAAGCGCGCGATGGAATGTTAGCAATGGATTCAGCGATAAATGATTTCGACGCTATAACCGTCCGTCGAGAACATGCCTTGCAGCAACTCGCTGGCGCTTTGTTGGGCAGTGTCGGCAATCTTCAATTCGTTGCCGCTGTCGGCGAACTTCTGGCGCGCCAGTTTGTATATCGCATCGTGATCTGAAGGGCTGAACGGATTCCAGAAGCCGCGCTGTTCGTCGTAGGTGGCGAGGTCGGTAATCTCTATGGCAATGACTTCGGCGCGCGGCAAGGTGATGGTGATGTGTCTGGCTTTATCATCAATGGCGACCTCGCTGCCTCTGTCGAGATTGATGCCCGCAAGAATCTTTCCGGTGACGACGACCAGCGCTTTCTTGGTCGAGCCGTACCATGTGTTTTCATAAACCACGACATCGCGCAGCGTGGTTTCGCTCGATACCAGCTTGGCGACTTTCTCGACCTGCTGGACGACGACCGATTGCGTCACCTGGGTTTGATTCGGCTGGCCCGCGAGCAGGTGCAGCCGCCCGATCACCAGCCAGACGGCAAACGACAGAGAGACGCCGGCAAGCGCCAGCACGAGCGCCCAGGGCCAGAGTCTTCGCGGCCCGGTATGTTGTTGAGCGGTTCTCATAATCAAGGCCATGACCATTGTAGCAGCTTTGATGAAGCTTGCCATTTTGCTGGTCAATCGCGGTAATTATGATACCATCTGGTCTTTGATTTCAGCCCGGTGAACGAGGATGGACGATGGATGAGACGGATGACGATTTGTTGCTGGTGCGCGATGTGCTCGCCCGCGAACTGGAGACGATCAACAGTTACCTGAGACTCTTGCGCGCGGCAAAAAGCGAGCGGGTGCGGGCGTTTCTGGCGCACGTCACCGATGAAGAGAAAGAGCATGTCGCCGAAGCTTTAGAGATCATCAAGGAGCTTGACCCGGTACAGGCCGCCTTACTCGAACACGGCTCGCACGCCGCCCGTCCGTCTGGCCCGCCGCCATCTCAGATCTTGCCTGATACGCCGCCCGGCTTCACCGTAGGAAGCTTGCGGAAGAAAGCCTGATGATTCTACTCGCTTACAAGCTGTCATAGCTGCGGTTGAACAATTCCATCATCTTCGACAGGTCGCCTGTGTCAAAGCCGAGGCGGAACCAGCGCGCCCGCTGCTCACTGGTGCCGTGCGTAAACGAATCGGGCACGACGTAGCCGCGCCCCTGTTTCTGCAAGCGGTCGTCGCCGACGGCGCTGGCGGCGCGCAACGCTTCGTCGAGGTCGCCCGGCTCCAGTATGTTTTTCATCTTCTGCGCGTGATGCGCCCAGACGCCTGCAAGAAAGTCTGCCTGCAACTCTGTGCGCACCGATAACTGATTGGCTTCAGTCTTGCTCACCTGCCGCTCTTTCGCATGAACCTGATCGAGAATGCCCATCACTTTCTGCACGTGATGGCCGATCTCGTGCGCGACGACATATGCCTGCGCGAAGTCGCCCGCCGCCTGGAAGCGGTTCTGCAATTCGTCAAAGAATTGCAAATCAATATAGACTCGCTGATCGTTGGGACAATAGAACGGCCCGGTCGCCGCCGAAGCGAAGCCGCAGCCCGATTGGCTGTTGCCGGAAAACAGCACCAGCTTCGGCTCAGGATAGTTCTTGCGGAGTTGTTGGCTAAACAGGGTGTGCCACACGTCCTCTGTGTCTGCGAGGACGACCCCGACAAACTTTTTCTCTTCCTCTTCTCTGGCGGAACTGACCGGGCGATTCACACCCGGCGTGTTGCCAGGATTCCCGCCATCCGGTGAGGGCAGCGTCCCCGGATCCTGACCTGTCAATAACGAAATCACCAGCACAACCAGACCGAGCAGGCCGCCGCCCGCCGCAATGCCGCCGCCAGACATGCCGCGCCGGTCTTCAACGTTTCCGCTCTCTCTATCGCCCATCCAACGCATTCTGCACCTCTCAAGTTAATGACATTCGTTTCGGCTGACTCCAGCAGCCTAAGGTGTAACGCAAGCTGACAGATTGTACGACTGAGGCGAGCAATCTGTCAGCTTGCGTTACACCTTAGGCAAATAGCCAGGCATCTCATCTAACGGCTGCAACTCTGTTGCCACACGCCGCCTGAAGCCATCGGCCTGCGGCCCTGACTGATCGGGCGGCTTGGCTATGGTATACTAAAGGCATGGCTAGAGGATGGGAAAGCAAAGCAGTTGAAGCCCAGATCGAAACGGCTGAAGCGACGAATGCTTCCAACAAAACGCGTCTGACGCCGGAGGAGCGTGAAAAATCGCAGCGGCGTGAAAGTCTGCTGCTGTCGCGCAATCGCGTGCAGAAAGACCTGGAGCAAAGCAGCAATCCGCGTTATCGCAAAATGCTCAGTGACGCGCTGGCGCATCTCGACGGTGAACTCGCGCAACTCGACTGAACTGCCGCCGACCGATGATCGCCGCTATTTTTTTACCTGAATAGGGAGCAGACAGGACGGGCCATCTGATCTATTATCCCCTGGTTACTTCTCGGAAGTAATGGGCGGAGGGACACCAGCTACTCCCTTCAGGGAAACCGGCAACATCCTTCCGCCCCATTGTCGGTTTCATCACGTTATACGCTATGCGCCGTCTGTCTTTGGCTTGAGCCTGTAGAGCATCTCGCCCGCCTTTGGCACAAGCAAACGGCCTTCAGCTTCTCGCCCGCGCCAATCATCGAAATTAATTTGCTCCGGGTCAAGATAGCCGAGGTGCAAACGGCGGCAGCGTTCTTCCGGTATTTTGGTGGCAAGCGTTACATGGATGCGCGATGTTTCAATTCCGGTTTCAGGGTCATACGTGCCCGTGCCGCGCAGGTGCGTGCTGTGCGCCAGCACGCCGCCGGGGTAATTCTTGAAGCGCTCCGCTTGCTTCAAAAAATAATCGCGCACGTGATAGCCGATCTCCTCAATCAGATGGCCATGCGTGTAACTGACTTCATCGATGTGCGGCGCATAGATGATGATCTCGCCGCCGTCTGCAACCACAGGTTCCAGCTTGTACATGCCTTTCGCCGCCGTCCAGATGTCTGCGTACATCTCAGGCATCACCGAGAGCACGCGCGCAAATGGCCGCTCGACCCACTGTATATGCAGCTTCGCGGACAAGTCTGCCGCCGCCTGGTATGCCGCTTCAGGCGAGCCGATGAACAGACCGGCCAGCCCTTCGCCTTTCACCACCAGGCTGAAGCAGAGCTTCGGGCGATCAATCAACGCCGCCGCCCGATCAATCACGCGGCGCACAGGCGTGTAGCGCGTGCCGATCACTTCATAGCTTGTGATCAACGCGCCGAGCCAGTGCGAAAAGTTGATGACCTCTGCGCCGCCGATGCCGGGAAAGAAGTATTTATTGCCGCCGGAAAAACCGACTACCTCGTGCGGGAACGTCGGCCCGCAGATGATGATCTGATCGTAAGCAAAGATTAGCTTGTTCAAGCGCACGTCGACGGCTTGATCGAGCAGGCCGCCGGTCATCTCTGTAATCTCTGCCGCGGAAATCTGGCCGAGCGTCGTGAAAGTTTCCGGCAGATCCCAGCGATGATTGAATAGGTTGATGCCGGCAAACCTCGTCGCGCGTTCTTCTGCCGTCACGCCGACCAGTTGATTGATCGCCGCTTCGCTCATCGGCGGGTGCGTGCCGAGGGCAATCAGGTAATCTAACGCGGCGGCGCGCTCGCTCAGGAGTTCGTGAAAGAGGCGAAACATCTGCGGCATGGGCGCTGTGCGCGTGCGGTCGGGGATGAGAATGAGGACGCGCTTGCCGTCAAGCCGTGCGACGGTGAGCGCCTCGGCCATCAACTCGCGAATCTCGGCTTCGCTTAAGAAGCCATCTTCATAGCTTTTGCCCGTCAGCATGGTTTTTTAACTGTATTACCTTCTTGTTTAGAGGCGGTCAGAGACCGCTTTTAAACGCGGTTGTGTCAATCAAACTTGTACGCCTGCTTCGCCAGCCGGTACGCCATGTCGCGAATCATCTCTTCAGCATCGCTCATATACACAACGCCGCGCACGACCTGTCCCGCCAGCCAGTTCGCATCGACGCGCCGCGCCAGATCGTGACGCGCAGGGATCGAAGGAAAGGCCCGCGTGTCGTCGTTGAAGCCAACCGTGTTGTACAGCCCCGCGGTCTCCATCACCTGATCGCGATAACGCCGCATGCCGTTGAGGCTATCGTGAAACCACCAGGGCGGGCCGAGCTTCACCGCCGGATAGTGACCGGCCAACGGCGCTAGCTCTCTCGCATAAGTCGTCTCGTCGAGCGTGAAGAGAATCAGCGTCAGCCGCGCATCATTGCCGAACCGTTCGAGCAACGGTTGTAGGTTGCGCGTGTATTCGGTGGCCACGGGAATGTCCGCGCCTTTGTCCATGCCGAAGCGCTCGAAGACCTCGCGATTATGATCGCGCAGCGAGCCGGGATGAAATTGCATCACCAGTCCGTCTTCGATGCTCATGCGGGCGCTTTCGATCATCATAAAGCCGGTGAAGCGCCGCGCGTCATCGCGGCTCGCCTGGCCACGCAAGGCCCGCCCGAAGATGGCTTCGGCTTCGTCGTTTGATAGGGCTTCCGTGTAAGGCGTCAGGGCCGCATGGTCTGTGGCGGTTGCGCCCATCAATTTGAAATAGGCGCGGCGCTCTTCGAGCGCTTCGATCAAGCGGCGGACGCTCGTGACCTGGATGCCGCTCGCGCGGCTCAAGGCGTCGATGTTCTCGCGCCAGCCTGGGCGGTCTATGTTGATGACGCCGTCCGGGCGAAAGGTCGGCACGACTCTGCCGGTCCAGCCCGATTCGCGAATGGCGCGATGATGCTCCAGCGTATCGGTCGCCGCATCGGTCGTCGCCAGCACGGCGATGTTGAAGCGCTCGAACAGACGGCGCGGGCGGAATTCGGGCTGTTCCAGGCGCGCGGCGATCTGCTCGTAAATATCCTGCGCCGATTCCGTAGTCAAGCGGTCTGTAATGCCGAATACATCGTGGAGTTCGTGCGCCAGCCACATGCCTGTCGGCGTGCCGCGAAACAGGTAAAAGTGATCGGCAAACAGTTGCCAGATGCGGCGGTGATCGCGTTCGACCTCGCCCGTATCCTGTCGCGCAAGGCCCAGCCGTTCGAGCGCGATGCCCTGCGAGTAGAGCATGCGAAAGATGTAATGATCGGGGATGAGCAGCAAGTCCGCAGGCGTGCCGAACGAATAGTCTGGGTCGGCGAACATGCGCGCATCGACGTGGCCGTGCGGGCAGACGAGCGGCGCATCGGCAACCGTCTGGTAGAGCTGCCGGGCGATCTCCTGCTGCTGCGGATCAGGATCAAAGTAGCGATCTGCCGACAGAGCGATCTTGGCGCGGTCTGCTTTCGCCATAAGCACCTTCATTCATCCATGTGATGCAACAGGTCACGCTTTGAAGCATACGTGCGACAGGCAGTCTGCGCCAAGCCCTTTGCACGATTAAGCGGCGATCCAAAATCGCGTGACAAAAGGCCGCCGGATGCGTAGACTGCAATTTAACTGCGCGGCTCTATTTTCGACCGGAAATGTGCCCTTTCTCAGCAGCGCATGCATAGCTGCTCAATCACGAGTTGAGACTGACGATGAGCCTGATGCTCTCGATCACCAATCAATCAAACTTTACTTGGGAGGAATGCTTTCATGTCTACACGATGGCTTCGTGGGCTAATCTTTGCGGCGCTGCTGCTCTTGCCCGCAGCGGCGACGGCGCAGACCAAGCTGCTGCGCTTCCCCGACGTTCAAGGCGATAAACTTGTCTTCACTTATGGCGGCGATCTATGGACGTCGCCGGTCACGGGCGGCACGGCGACGCGCCTGACGGCGCATCCGGGGATGGAGGTCTTCGCCAAGTTTTCGCCCGACGGCAAGTGGATCGCTTTCACAGGCCAGTATGACGGCGACGAACAGGTCTATGTCATGCCGGCGACCGGCGGCGAGCCGAAACAGTTGACCTTCTATCCGGCGCGCGGGCCGCTGACGCCGCGCTGGGGCTATGACAATCAGGTGTATGGCTGGTCGCGTGACGGGCGCAGCATTCTCTTCCGCTCGCTGCGCGATTCGTGGACCTTGCCGGTCACACATCTTTACAGCGTCTCGATCAACGGCGGGCCGGTCGAACAACTGCCGATGCCCGAAGCCGGCTCAGGCGATTACTCGCCCGACGGTACGCAGATCGCCTACTCACCACAATTCCGCGACTTCCGTCCTGAGAAGCGCTACGGCGGCGGCCAGGCGAACGTGCTTTATACCTTCAACCTCAGGACCTACGAGGCGAAGCGCATCAGCGAAGGCCCGCGCCCCAGCCGCGACCCGATGTGGATCGGCAACAGCATCTACTACGACTCGGATCGTGATGGCCATTACAATCTTTATGCGTATGATGTGCCGAGCGCCAAGACCACGCAGTTGACCTTCAACAAGATCTGGGACGTGCGCTGGCCGTCGAGCGATAATGACAGCCGCATCGTTTACGAGCTTGACGGCGAATTGCACGTCTTCGACACGAAGGCGAAGAAGGACAGCGCCGTCTCGATCTTTGTGCCCGATGACGGATTGCACAAACGACCGAGCCGCATCTCTGTAGCGCAGAACATCGAAGACTATGCGCTCAGCCCGAAAGGCGAGCGCGTGCTGTTCGGCGCGCGCGGCGACATCTTCACCGCGCCGGTCGAGCACGGCCCGACGCGCAACCTGACGAACTCAAGCGGCGCGCACGACAAGTGGCCGCGCTGGTCGCCGGACGGCTCGCGCATCGCCTTCATCTCTGATAAGAGCGGCGAAGAAGAAGTCTGGGTCGTCGCGCAGGACGGCTCGAAGCCAGCCGAGCAGATCAGTACGGGCGGCCACGCCATGCGCTACGCGCCCGAATGGTCGGCGGACGGCTCGCGCATCGCTTTTGGCGACAAGGATGGAAAAGTATTCATCCTTACACTCGCGGATCGCAAGCTGACAGAGATCGCCGACGCGACGCGCGGCCAGATACGCGATTACGCCTGGTCGCCGAAGGGCAACTTCCTCGCCTTCAGCATGCCGGAAAAGAACAACAACTCGGCGGTCTATATCTGGAGCGCCACGGACAACCAGTTGCATCGCGTCACCGACGGCTTCTTTAACGCCTACAACCCGGCGTGGGACCCGGCGGGCGATTATCTCTACTACCTGAGCGACCGCGAATTCGCGCCGCAGATCTCTTCCATCGAATTCAACTATGCGCTCAACCGCGAGACCAACATCTACGCGATGACGCTGCGCAAATCGGTCAAGCACCCCTTCCCGCCGGAAAGCGACGAGGTAACGGTTGCCAAAGAAGGCGAGACGCCCGCCGCCAAGCCACAGGACAAAGGCGACCCGCAGGTGCCGCGCGAGCCGATCAAGGATGTCAAGAAAGAGCCTGCACAAGCGCAGCCCGGCAAGCCTGAAGCGCCAGCCGGCGACCAGCAAGCGGCAAACGCTGCGCCGACGAACCCGCAGGCCAAGCCGCCCGCGACCATGACGATTGACTTCGACGGCATCACGGCGCGCGTCGCACGCGTCCCCATACAGCCTGACAATTACGGCGGCCTCAGCGCCAAGACCGGCCATCTGCTGTATGGCGTCGGCCCGGCTTTCTATTATGGCCGCGCCCCCGACCGCCAGACGCAGTTGCGCATCTTCTCGATGAAAGATCACAAAGAGACGACACTGGCCGATAGCATGTTCGGCTACACACTCTCGGACGACGGCTCGAAGGTGGTCGCCCGTACGCCGCAGGGCCTCGTGATGATGGATGCGATTGCGCGCGCCGATCAGCCGAAGAAGCCCATCTCGACCGCCGGGCTGATGGTCGATCGCGTGCCCACCGAAGAGTGGAATCAAATCTTCAACGAAGTCTGGCGGCGTTACCGCGATTGGTTCTACGTCTCGAACATGCACGGCTTCAACTGGGAAGCCCTGCGCGACCAGTACCGCCCGCTGTTGCAGTACGTCGCCCATCGTTCGGACTTGAACTACATCATCAGCGAGATGATCGGCGAATTGACGATTCAGCACACGTACGTCGAAGGCGGCGACATCGAGATGCCGCCGCGTGCGAAAGTGGCGCTGCCCGGCGCACGTTTCGAGCTGGATAAAGAAGCGCGGCGCTTCAAGATTTCAAAAATCTTCGAGGGCCAGAACGAAGAAGAGATCTATCGCTCGCCGCTCACCGAAGTCGGTGTTGATGTGAAGGTAGGCGATTACGTGCTGGCGATCAACGGCGAAGAGTTGAAGGCCGAAGACGACCCCTACCGTCTGCTGCGCAGTAAGGCAGATAATCCGGTCTACCTCACCGTCAATAGCCGCCCGACGCTGGATGGCGCGCGCACGGTTTCATTTCGCCCGATCACCGATGAGAGCCGGCTCATCTATTTAGACTGGGTGAACGGCAATCGCCGCAAGGTCGAGCAGTTGACCGGCGGGCGCGTCGGCTATCTGCACGTTCCTGACATGGGCGCGGACGGCATACGCGAGTTCATCAAGTGGTATTATCCGCAACTCAACAAAGAAGGCTTGATCATCGATGATCGCGCCAACGGCGGCGGCAACGTCTCGCGCATGCTGATCGAGCGTTTGAGCCGCAAGTGGCTGGCGCTGAATTATGGGCGCACCAGCGACGTGGGCTTCACTTATCCTGACGGCGTCTTCATCGGGCCGATGGTCTGTCTGCTCGATCAGAACTCGGCGTCTGACGGCGACATCTTCCCGGCGATGTTCCGCGAGGCGGGGCTTGGGACGCTGATCGGCAAGCGCTCGTGGGGCGGTGTGGTCGGCATCAGCAATCGCGGGCCGCTGATTGACGGCGGCGGCATCAGCGTTCCCGAATCCGGCATGACGAATAAGAACGGCGAGTGGATCATCGAAGGCTACGGCGTCGATCCCGACATCGAAGTCGAGCGCGAGCCGAAGGCGCTAATCGAAGGCCACGACCAGCAGCTTGAGCGCGCCGTCACCGAAGTGATGAACAAGCTCAAGGGCCGCGAGGTCAAGTTGCCGCCCAAGCCTGCCGGGCCGGTCAAGACGCCTAAATAAGGGAAAGTGACGAGTGACGAGTGACAAGTAAGAGCAAGCGGGGGTTCCCTCTTGTCACTTGTCACTTGTCACTTCTGTTTACCAGTGCAAGACGATCTTTCCAGTGGCTTTGCGCGAGGTCAAAAAATCCATCGCCTCGGCGACTCTCTCCATGGGGTATGAACCGCCGATCACGGGCCTGAGCTTGCCGGCTTCATATAGCTCGAACAACGCTTTCCAGGCGGGCGCGATCTTCGCCGGGTTATGCTGGCGATAAGCTCCCCAGTGCAAACCGACGACGCTGTAGTTTTTGATCAGAATGTGATTGCCGGCAAAGCTCGGGAACTTGCCGCTCGTAAAACCGATGATGACCAGGCGGCCCTCGAAGGCGATGCATTTGGTGCTGCGCTCGCCGGTCTCGCCGCCGACCGGGTCATAGATCACGTCCGCGCCGCGCCCTGCGGTTTCGCGCTTGACGACCTCGACGAAATCTTCGGTTTGATAATTGATCGCGACATCCGCGCCGCTCTCACGAATCACCGCCAGCTTATCATCCGATCCGGCAGTGCCGATGATCTTGCCTGCGCCGAGCGCGCGGGCGATCTGTACGGCAGCAAGGCCGACGCCGCCGGCGGCTGAATGCACCAGCACCGTCTCGCCTTCGCGCAACTGGCCGCGATCCACGAGGCCGAAATAAGAGGTCTGGTAGACCAGGCCGAAACTCGCGCCCTCTTCGTAGCTCATACGATCTGGCAACGGTTGCGTGTTGGCAGCCGGCGCGACGGCATACTCGGCAAACCCGCCCAGCCCAAGCTGCGCGAGAACTCGCTGGCCGGTTTGCCATACGGTCACATTGTCGCCCACTTGTTCGACGACGCCGGCGACTTCCATTCCCGGCGAAAACGGCAGCGGCGGTTTGACCTGATACTTGCCGGCGATCAGCAGGACATCAGGAAAATTTAAGGCGGCGGCGTGGACGCGAATCAGCACCTCGCCCGCGCCGGGTTCGGGGCGCTCGACTTCGTCCATCGCCAGGCCTTGCGGCTCACACCACTGATGCGCGCGTATCGCTTTCATTATCGCCTCGCTGGTTATCTGTACCCTCTGGCACAGGCTTTCAGTCGGGCGACGCCGCCCCACGCTTCAAACCGCGCCCTCGCGGCCTCGTCTATGCGCGGTGTGGTCATATAGGGATTTGGCCTATCTTTGGTGGCCGGAAAGACCAGCACCAGCGCGCGCGGCACGACCCAGCCGGGCCCTGTGTAGGGCCGCCGCCCCCTCACCTCGTTGTAGTTCCGTGGGGCGCTCTGCTTGCCAAGGAGTTTACCGTTCAGCGCCACTGACCCCTCACCTAATTCCGTCGCCGGGCCCTTGTCACCGACGACTGCATAGACAGGCTCTGTGCTGCCCGGCAGCATCGCGACGACCAGATCGCCGACGTCCGCCCCCCGGGCCGCAAAGCCAGAGTTTCCCCCAGGCAATACGAGCGCCGGCACGGTCAGCGCATCGACGTAGCCCGTAATGTCGCAGACGTCTGTGAGATTGGTTTTATGCAACGCCGTCGCCGACACGAGAAAGCCATCAACCAGCGGGCAGGGCTTGCCAGCCTTGAATGGGATGATATTCGGACTGATCTTCGTCTGTCTCAGTTGATCTGCCGGCCAGCCATTCGCATAAGCGCTTTGGGTCATGAGCCGTCGGTTTCGCAACCCGTCTGAGTCAAGACCGGCACACTTGTCACTCATAGCGTTGCAGAGATTATTGAGCGCTGTCGCGCTCCCCCAGAAATCCTCTACGCTATAGGAACGGCGTGTGCCGTCCGTGTTGACGTTGAGAGATTCGATAAAGAAGAGCGCCGAGCCGCCGGCGGTGCCGGACCAAACGGCTTTAGGTCCGCCGCTGTCAGGTTGCATGAACGCACGGGTCATCTGGCATTCCTGACCAAGCGCAGGGGCGACCGCAAGCGCCATGATAACAAGAGCTATCCGTATGTTAATCATCACCGCCTCCTGTAGAAGTTCGCACAAGTGAGTAAGGGTCAAAACGTGGCGTCGCAACCGGAAGCCTGTTCCAGTTGGCGTGATCCTGACCCGCTGCCGGTCACAACAGCATGTCACGCACTTTGGCATAATTTCGGACCGTGCTTCATCAGAGCGGCCAGATTATAGCAATCAAGTGACCTGAGCCAAAGATCGTTTTTGCTTAGAGTTTATGCAAGAGCCGTATGATGAAAAACGAGAGCGCGGCAATCAATGCCGAAGCGGGGATGGTCAAGACCCAGGCCCAGACGACCGTGCGCGCCACACCCCAGCGCACCGCCGACAATCTACGCGTCGCGCCGACGCCGACGATTGCGCCGGTAATCGTGTGCGTCGTGCTCACAGGGATGCCGCCAAGCGTCACCATCGCCAACGTCGCCGCGCCCGCCGTCTCGGCGGCAAATCCGCCGACCGGCTTGAGCTTGGTCAAGCGCGAGCCCATCGTATGAACGATGCGCCAGCCGCCGGACAGCGTGCCCAGCCCGATGGCCGCCTGACAACTGAGAACGACCCAGAACGGAATCGACGGCAGCGCGCCGTTCGGCCCCCCTTGCAATTGATTGCCGGCCACCAGCACTGCCGTGATGATGCCCATGGTCTTTTGCGCGTCATTACCCCCGTGGCCAAGACTAAACAGCGCCGCCGACACCAACTGGCCCTTGCGAAAGATGCGGTCAACGCGTTCCGGCGAAAACCGCCGAAAAATCCACATGATTGTCACCATCAGGGCAAAGCCGAGAATGAAGCCGATGACGGGCGAAATGAAGATGAAGATGATCGTCTTGATCCAGCCCTCAGGTTTGAGCAGGCCAGAGACCCCTTGATGAGCCGCCATCGCCGCGCCCGCATAGGCCCCGACCAGGGCGTGCGACGAGCTCGAAGGCAGGCCGTAATACCAGGTGATCACATTCCAGGCAATCGCGCCGATCAGGGCACACAGCAGCACCCACAACCGCCATTGCGGGACTATCAGGTCAATGTTGATGAGGTCGCCGCCAACCGTCTTCGCGACGTGCGTGCCGTAGATAAGAAAGGCGATGAAGTTGAAGAAGGCGGCCCAGACGACGGCGATGCCGGGCGATAGCACGCGCGTCGACACCACCGTCGCAATCGAATTCGCCGCGTCGTGCCAGCCATTGGCAAAATCAAAAACCAGCGCGACGACGATAATGAAAAGAACCAACGCGACCAGCGTTGTCATTCGCAGCGACCTCCTAAGAAGTGACGAGTGACAAGTGACGAGTAACAAGGTAGCCAAGCCCCTGATCTCATTCTTGTCACTGGTCACTCGTCACTTGTCACTTATTTTTGACGACGACGGCCTCAAGCGCTTCGGCGACGTCTTTGCAGCGGTCAATCGAGTTTTCCAGCTCCTCGAAGATCGACATCCATTTGATCACTTCGATGGGGTCTTTCTCTTCTTTGAAGAGTCGGCGGATGGCTTCGCGGTAAAGCGCGTCGCCGCGCTTTTCGAGTTGATTGATGTTGCTTAGATGTTGGCCTACGCCCTGCTGATCTTTGAGCAGCGCGAAGACATCGGCAAGCTCGCCGGTGGCGCTGCACAGCAGACGGGCGATCTCGACCGATTCAGGGCGCGGACTGTGGACGCTGTAAATGTCGAGCCGCCGCGCCAGGTCTGTGATCATATCGATCACGTCGTCCAGTTCGGTGACCAGCAGGAAAATGTCTTCGCGGTCAATCGGCGTGATGAAGCTCGTATTGAGCTTCTGCGTGATCTTTGCGCCGAGTTCGTCGCAAGACACTTCGACGGCCTTGATCTCTTCGGCATACCGAGCCAGATGCTGATAGTCCTGAAAGATCTTCGCAAAGATTTCGCCACCCTGCTTCACCTGCGAGGCAAGCTGACTGAGCATACTGAAGTATTTTTCTTCTCGCGGTATCAAGCCCATAGTTTTTCTCGCCTGCTTGAATCTCTTTCGAGTGTTTCGTTACTTGTTCGTAACAAGCTCCACGCGGTTGTCACAAAGTGGTTACATCGTATAGGCCGGATCATTGGCAGTCAACTTGGATTGCTGTAATCAAGCAAGGCAAAAAGCAAAACGGGCGGCCAACGCGGGCCGCCCGTTGCTTCCTGCTGCCTTAGTCGGCAGGATGAAGACGTGCGCTCGGCAGGCTCAAACCTGCATGCGGAAAACCATGTCGGGCATCACTATCCGCAGAGGAGGAATGACGATCCGGGGCATATTGATCTTTGGCATGACCATGCGCGGCAAAGCCATCGGCGTCACATGGATTCGTGGCACAGCCATTGGCGCGATGTGAATCTCAGGAATAGCCACCGGCGGCATTGGCGCAAGGTGAATTTGCGGCAGGGCCATCGGTGCAATGTGCAAGGGTCGTATGTGAATCGGGCCAACCTCAAACGGCGCGACCAGCGCCTCGGACATGACGACATCCATGTCGTCGTCCGCCGGCCAGACCAGCGAGGTCTTGCCCTTTTCGAGTTGCACGGTGACGGCGCGCTCCTGCCGGTCGCGCATCACTTTCACTTCGACCGCGCCTTCGCCTTTGCCGCGCAGCGCTTCGACCACCCGTCGCGGACTGTCAACCGTTTCGCCGCCGACGGACAAGATCACATCGCCGGCTTTGATGCCGGCTTTGGCCGCCGCCGAATCCGGATGTACGAAGGTGACGAGCGCGCCATTGCGATTCTGTAATCCAAAATACTCGGCAAGCTGTTGCGACATGCTCTGCAAAGAGATGCCGAGTTGCAAGCCGTCGCGCAGGCGATAGCTGTCAAGCACGCGAACGCGAGTCGGCCTTGCCGGCATTGGCGGCAGCGCTGGCCGGGCGGCAAGCGGCGCGACCGGCGCGAGGGGCGTAATGGGCATAGGGCTGATATAGTCGCCGCGATTGCCGAGCGTCACGGCAAACTCCATCTCGCTGCCATTGCGCAGCACGCCGAGTTTGACGTTGCGGCCTGCCGGCGTTTCGCGCAGGTGGCGACTGAGTTCGCGAGCGCTCTCGATGGGCTCGCCGTTCCATTTGGTGATCACGTCGTCTTTCTGCAAACCGGCTTTGGCTGCTGCCGTGTCGCTGGTCACGTCTGTGATCAGCGCGCCGCGCTCGTCGCGCAGCCGCAGCCGCCCGACGACATCACGGGTGACTTCTTCGATCTCAACGCCGAGAAAGCCGCTGCTTAACAGGGTGATGCGGCGCGGGCGCTCGTTTTTGTCCTGATCATACGGCCCGGCCAGCGCCACTGAATTGATGACAAGCAGCGCGCCTATAGAGAGCATGAAAGTGCGTTTCATTGAGAATCGTCCCTCCTTCGTCGTGGTGTGGTGCCAACCCATTACTCGCACGATTTAACCTTTGAGTTCCAAAATCTGCGAACCTACAGGCACAATTCCGCCTTTGCTGCCGTGTGAGTGGCGGCCAGAGGCAAAAGGTTTCAGGATTGTTCAGCCCGTTTCGCGCAGCGCGGTGATTGGCAAACCGCTGAAGTCCGCTAAGGTATTTCGTGGTAAGGGTCAGTGCCCGTTACTGAAAGACGCGGCGATAAAAATGAATGGCGTCGGTCCAGGCTCGATCAGTGGCTTCCGCATCGTAGCGTGGCCCTTCATCGCGCATGAAGGCGTGCTCTGCCGGATACAGGCGCACCTCGAATTTCGTCCACGCTTCCCTGAGCGATTCTTCAATCTTCATACGGCCTTCCGCCGGCACGTGCGGGTCGAGCGAGCCGAAAACAATCAGCATGTCGCCGCGAATATCGGCGGCGCGTTCGAGCGAACCGGCGTCCGCATCTTTGCCGAGTTTGCCGTTATGAACGCCTGTAGGGTAAAAGCAGACCGTCGCGCGCACGTCTGCTTGCAGAGCCGCGCGAAACGCCAGATGCCCGCCGATGCAGAATCCGCCGGCGCCCAATTTTCCTGCCGCAACCTGAGGGTGTTGGTTCAACCAATCCAGCACGGCGCGACCGTCGGCGTCGAATTCGCCAACCGCCGTATTCGCGGCGTCGGCAAGCCCGCGCTCGCGGCCCGCATCGTCAAAGGCAATCGCCGTCCCCGGCGGCTCTATGCGGTGATAGATCTCCGGCGCGGCGACGACAAAGCCATAACCCGCCAGCCGCATCGTCGCGCGAATCATCGGCCCTGTGAGCTGGAAAATATCCGAATAAAGCAGTATGCCCGGATAGCGGCCTGCGGCGCGCGGTGCCGCAACCAGCATACGCATCATCTGGTCGGCAACCGGAATATCAACGTAATCGGTAGTGATAATCATGATTTTGTTATTGAGATGCGGAGGGCGTTGTTGGTTTCACTCATCGCCGGAACAAGCGCCGCAGCCACCCTGAGAACCATCTCAGGGCTGTTCGAAAAAAGCCGTGTCGCGGCGGTTCTTCGTGAGCTTCGGTTTGCGCTTCGGCTTCGAGGGCGGTGAAGAACTGCGCGAGCATCATACGCGCCGCGCCCTGAATCATGCGCTGGCCGACGCCGGCAATCGTGCCGCCGACCTGCACGTCACCGCTGTATTTGATCAATGTCACGCCGTCAGATTCTTCGAGATCGAGGATGCCCGCGCCCTTCAAGAAACCGGGCTGGCCTTTGCCGTCGACGACCATGCGAAAATGCGTTGGCGGCTGCACGTCTTCGAGCCGCACGTTGCCGGTAAACACGCCTTTGATCGAGCCCACACCGGCGCGCAGGGTTGTCGAATAATGATGCTCCCCGACTTGCTCTAAACGCTCGCAACCCGGTATGCAGCGCTGCAAGACCGCCGGGTCGACCAGCGCCTGAAAGACGCGCTCGCGGCGCGCATGAATTTCCTGTGTGCCTTCAATCTTCATAGGAGTGACAAGTGACGAGTGACGAGTGACGAGTGACAGATAGCCTTAAACGGTTCTTGTCACTTGTCACTCGTCACTCGTCACTATTTGGCACGTGCCGCCGCTGACTGAATGGCGCGGCGCGTGTAGACCTGTGCGAGATGTGTGCGATAGGTTTCTGAGGCGTAAATGTCCCCATTGATGGTCACGCCATCAGCAGCGGTCGCTGCCGCAGCAGCGATGGTTTTCTCGTCGAGCGCGGCCCCTGCGAGCGCCGTTTCGACGCCGGCGGCGCGATACGCTTTTGAGGCGACGCCGGTGATGCCGACGCTCATCGATTCGCACGCCCCGCCGGCATCAAGCACGAGATGCACGGCGACACCGACGACGGCGAACCCCGAGGCCGGCTGCGCCGCTTTCACATACGCCTGGCCGTATCTGCCGGAAGGCGCAGGGACGCGAATCTCGCGCAGGATTTCACCGGCTTCCAAAGCGGTCGTCAGCATATCGACGAAGAAGTCATCCGCCGCAATCACGCGCTCGCCCTGGCCGCCAACGACAACGATTTCCGCCTTGAGCGCAATCATCACCGCAGGCCAATCCGCCGCCGGGTCGGCGTGCGCGAGGCTGCCGCCGATCGTGCCGCGATTGCGCACCTGCGCGTCGCCGATCTGCGCGGCGGCTTCGGGCAGGATGGGACAGATGTCGCGCAGCCGGTCGCTGGCTTCGATCTGAAAGTGCGTCGTCATCGCGCCGATGCGAATTTGCCCGCCTTCTTCGCGAATGTAAGCGAGATCACGTATGCGCCCGATGTCGATCAAGACGGCTGGCATAGCCAGTCGGAGCTTCATCGCCGGGATGAGACTGTGACCGCCCGCCAGTAGCTTGGCATCGTCGGCGTGTTGCGCCAGCAGCGCGAGCGCTTCATCGAGCGTCGCCGGCGTCAGGTAATCGAATTGCGCTGGAACCATAGTCTCTCCTTGAAATCAGCTCTGCTGATTGACAATCTGCCAGATCTTTTCCGGCTTGAGCGGCATGTCTATGTGACGCACGCCGAAGGGCGCGAGCGCGTCGATGACAGCATTGACGATGGCCGGGGTTGCGCCAATCGTCCCGGCTTCGCCGACGCCTTTGACGCCCATCGGGTTGACCGGCGACGGCGTCTCCGTGCGATCCAGTTCCATCCAGGGAATCATCGCCGCCTTCGGCACGGCGTAATCCATCAGCGTGCCGGTGACAAGCTGGCCCTGCTCGTCGTAAACCACCTCTTCGTAGATCGCCTGGCCGAGGCTTTGCACGATGCCGCCATGCACCTGCCCATCGACCAGCATCGGGTTGATCACCTTGCCGCAATCGTCTACGGCGACGTAGCGCAAAAACTTGATGTCGCCGGTGTCGCGGCTCACTTCGACGACCGCGATGTGAGTGCCGAAAGGGAAAGTGAAGTTCGTCGGCTCGAAGAAGTGCGTCGCCGACAGCCCCGGCTCCAGGCCCGGCGGGATTTCGCGCGCCAGGTGAGCCGCCAGCGCCACATCCTGAATCGTCACTTGCTTGCCGTCGCCTTCGGGTTCCGGCAAAGCCCCTGCGGGAGCCTGCCCGGCAGGAAGCATCGGCTCAGGCACTTCGTTCGCTACCGCGGAAGCGGCTCTGGCGGCCACTTTCGAGAACTTGCCTTCGTTGAAAGCGACGCCCGCGGCGTCCACGCCCATCATGTGCGCGGCGATCTGCTTCGCCTTCTCGATCAGCTTCTCGACCGCCATATAGACTGCCGTGCCGCCGACCGCCGTGGCGCGGCTGCCGAACGTGCCGATGCCGTACTGCACAATCGCCGTGTCGCCGTGTATCACCGTGATGTCGTTGAGGTCGACGCCGAGTTGATCGGCGACGATCTGCGCAAACGACGTCTCCTGCCCCTGTCCGTGTGGCGATGCGCCGGTCATCACCGTGACCTTGCAAGTCGGCTCGATTCTTACGGTGGCGCTCTCCCAGCCGCCGGCGGGCATCGCCTGCGACGGGCCGAGCGCGCAAATCTCTACATAAGTCGACACGCCGATGCCGATCAGCCGGCCCTGCTCGCGTCCCTTGCGCTGCTCTTCGCGTAAGGCTTTGTAATCGGTTATACCGAGCGCCTTGTCGAGCGCAGCTTCGTAATTGCCGCTGTCGTAGAACAACCCCGTCGCCGTCTTGAAAGGAAACTCATCAGGCTTCGGAAAATTCTTGCGCCGCACCTCGACCGTGTCGAGGCCAAGTTCGGCGGCGACCAGATCAAGGGCGCGCTCGACGACATAGGTGGCTTCGGGCCGGCCCGCGCCCCTGTAGGCGTCTGTGGCGACTTTATTGGTGAAGACGCCGGTGATGTTGATCTGGATGGCGGGGATCTTGTAGCAACCCGACAGCATCAGCCCTGTGAGCGTGGGGATGGCCGGCGTCAGCAGTTGCATGTACGCGCCCATGTCTGCCAGCACGTTCCAGCGCAGGCCGGTGATCGTGCCGTCGTTTTTGTAGCCGACGTCGAGCGTGCCGACCTGGCCGCGCCCGTGAATCGTCGCCTGCATGTTTTCGCGGCGCGTCTCGATCCACTTCACGGGCTTGCCGAGTTGCATGGCAATCCAGCCGAGCATGGCTTCTTCGGCATAGACGTTGAGCTTCGAGCCGAAGCCGCCGCCGACCTCAGGGGTAATCACGCGCAGCTTGTTTTCCGGGACGCCGAGCATGATGGCGACCTGCGTGCGCATCAGGTGCGGGATTTGTGTGGAAGACCACAAAGTCAATTCCTGCTCGCCGGGGAAATAACGCGCCAGCACGCCGCGCGGCTCCATGGCGATGGGCGCGAGCCGCTGATGCACGATGCGCTGCGAAATGACTTTGTCTGCCCCGGCCAGCGCCGCCTCGATGTCGCCTTCGCCTGCCGTGAGCTTGTAGGCGATGTTGTCGCCGTAATCTGCATAGATCGCCGGGCCGCCGCTGGCCGCTTCTTCCAGGTCGACGGCGGCGGGCAGTTCTTCATAATCGACCATGATCAGGTCAAGGGCGTCGCGCGCCGCATAGCGATCCGTGGCGACGACGGCGGCGATGGGATGGCCGACGAAGACGACGTGATCGGTCGCCAGCACTCTGTAATCAGGAATACGCAAGCCAGGAATCGCGCCGGCGCTGGCGCAGGGCACCGGGCCGACCTTTTCGGCCATCTCTTTGCCGGTGTAGACGGCAACCACGCCGGGCGCGTGCGCCGCTTCGCTGGTGTCAATGCTGGTGATTCGCGCATGCGCGTACATCGAGCGCAGGAACATGACCGTGAGCGTATCCGCAAGCTTGACGTCGTCAACGTAATGGCCGAGTCCTTTAATCAGTCGCGGGTCTTCAGTCCGCTTGACGCTCTTGCCGACGTAGTTGTTTGCCATAAAAATCTCCGGTAGTCGGTAGTCGGTGGCCGGTGGCCGGTAGAGAATCAAAAGCCAAACGCCTGATCTGCTAACCGGCTGCCGACCACCGACTACCGACCACTGTCTTTAGTCTCCCGATGCCGCTTTCATCTTTTGCGCGGCGTAACGCACGGCTTCGACGATGTGTTGATAGCCGGTGCAGCGGCACAAGTTGCCTTCGAGCCCGTGGCGAATCTCTTCGTCGCCAGGTTCAGGACTGCGCGCCAGAAGCTGCGCCGCCGCCATGATCATGCCCGGCGTGCAGTAGCCGCATTGCAAGCCATGCTTTTCCCAGAAGCCCTCCTGCACGGGATGCAGTTGGCCATCAGCCGCCATGCCTTCGATGGTCGTCAGCTTGGCGCCATCGGCCTGCACGGCAAACATCGTGCAGGACTTCACCGACTGGCCGTCGAGCAGCACCGTGCAAGCGCCGCAGATGGAGGTTTCGCAGCCGACGTGCGTGCCGGTCAGTCCGAGCACGTCACGCAAATAATGGACAAGCAGCATACGCGGCTCGACCGTATGATGCTGGGTCGCGCCATTGACTGTCAGGGTGATCGCCTTCTTCATCGAAGCCACCTCGCCGGGTTGTTGATGGATGAGAAAAGAAACAAGTCTGGCTTGCTCTTTATACAACCTGCCGGGTCAGGGTGACAAGGGCAAATGCGACGCGGCGACGCGGCAATGCGGCGACGCGGCGATAGGAACGCTAAAACGCGATATGTCGATCTATCAGGCGGGGAATAGCGATCCGTACAGCATCGCCCGGTCAGCCAATGTCCCCTCGCCGCGTCGCCGCGTCGCTGCGTCGCCGCGCCGCTCCTGGTCGCGCTGCCGCGCCCAGCACGTCGCGCACCTTACGGGCAAAGGCGTCGGGCACGAAGGGTTTCTGCAAGAAAGCGAAGCCGGACTTCAGCACCCCTGCCCGCACGATGGCGTCATCCGTGTAGCCTGAGATGTAAAGCACCTTGATCTCCGGGCAGAGCTCAAGAAGCTGCTCGGCCAATTCGCGCCCGCTCATGCGTGGCATCACGACATCCGTAACCAGCAGATCGAGGCATCCCTGATGTGCCGTCGCCATCGCCAGCGCGTCCTCGCAATGCTGCGCCTCAAGCACCGCGTAACCGTTGGCCTTGAGAATGCTGCACTCCAGCCGGCGCACGGCTTCGTCGTCTTCGACCAGCAGAATGGTTTCCGTGCCGTGCAACAATTCGCTCGTCGAGTTGCCGATCTTATCCTGCTCGCGGCGCGCATCAATGCGCGGCAGGTAAACCTCGAAGGTCGTGCCCTGCCCCGCCTCGCTGTTAAACCAGACGTGGCCGCGGCTCTGCGTGACGATGCCGTGAATCGTCGATAACCCCAGCCCTGTGCCTTTGTCTATCTCCTTGGTGGTGAAGAACGGCTCGAAGATGTGCGACCGTATCTCATCATCTATGCCGCAGCCGGTATCGCTCACCTGCAAGGCCACGTAAGCGCCCGGCGCGACCGCCGGCCTTTTGCGCGTGAAGGCTTTGTCCAGTTCAACGTTGGCCGTGGCAATCGTCAGCCGCCCGCCCTGCGGCATGGCGTCGCGCGCATTGACCACGAGGTTCATCACTACCTGCTGCATCTGGCCGGCGTCGGCTTCCACATAGTCAAGGTCTTCAGCCAGCATGAATTGCAGCTCGATGTCTTCGCCGATCAAGCGGCGCAGCATCTTGCCCATGTCTGCGACAATCGCATTGAGATTCAGACTGACGGGCTGAATGACCTGCTTGCGGCTGAAGGCGAGCAACTGGCTGGTGAGCGAGGCGGCGCGCGTACCGGCCTTGTTGATCTCTTCAAGCTCGCGGCGCACGCGGCTGTCCGGGCCGATGCGCGTCAGCGCCAACTGGCTGTAGCCGATGATGGCGGTCAACAGGTTGTTGAAATCATGCGCCACGCCGCCCGCCAGCCGCCCGATGGCTTCCATCTTCTGCGCCTGCCGCAACTGCTCTTCGAGACATTTGCGTTCTGTAATATCGGTCGCTAAGACCAGCCGGGCGGCGCGGCCGTCGAAGACGATGCCGTGCGAGATGATTGCGACATCGATGACGCTGCCGTCTTTTTTACGATGCTGCCAGGCGGCAGCGCCGCTCGCGCCGGCGGCCATGTCATGCAGAGCTTCCTGTAAACGCGGCAGGTCTTCTTTGGGTCGTATGTCGATGATCGTCATGGCGAGAAACTCTTCGGGCGAATAGCCGTAGTGCCGCACCGCCGCTTCGTTGACGGCGAGAAAGGCGAGCCGCTCGGTATCATAGACCCACATGGGCTGCGGGTTGCTCTCAAAGAGCATGCGGTAGCGCTCTTCCGACTGGCGCAGCGCTTCTTCGGCGCGCTGGCGCTCGCTGACGTCGCGCAGTATGACCGTGAAAAAATTCCGCCCGCCCGTGTGTGTCTGTGAGATCGTCGCTTCCATTGGAACCTCTTGCCCGTCGGCACGCCGCCCATAAACCGAACGCGCAGTCATGGTGCCGGGCATCTGGCCCATTTCGTCGAATCTACGTACGTGCTGGTGGTGCGGCTCCTGAAATCGCTCGGGAATAAAAACGTCTATAGACCGTCCGATGGCCTCTGTTGCCGGGCACCCGAACAGTTTCTCGGCTGCCTCATTGAACAACGTGATGCAATGACTTTCATCCATCGTGATGATGGCATCCATTGCCGACGAGATGATGGCCGCAAGCTGTTCGCGGCTTTCGCGCAAAGCCGTATCGGCTTCGCGATGAGCGCGACGCAACTCGCGTTCGTTGCGGGCGCGTTGCACGGCTTCGCCCAAACGGCCCAGGCGGTCTTTGAGCAGATAATCGGCAGCGCCCTGCTTCATCATTTCGACGGCGATGGCTTCGCTGACCGTCCCTGTGATGACGATGAACGGCACATCCAGGTTGTTCTCTTTGACCAGCGCCAGTGCCCGCTCGGCGCTGAACTGCGGCATGGAATAATCCGAAAGAATGATGTCCAGATCCGCGCGCAAGTGCGCGCTTTCCAGCACATTGGGATCCTAAGCTTAGAATTCCACGTGGACAAGTTGTCG
>JADMIO011107734.1_pt1:0-55000 | contig 56149 bp, 54 predicted proteins | sample 8958161 | NCBI WGS metagenome assembly JADMIO01 (sample SAMN16585339, study PRJNA669376) | soil metagenome | isolation source: Crop rotation soil | place: USA: Cullars Rotation, Alabama | collected 2011
GCGACAACTTGTCCACGTGGAATTCTAAGCTTAGGATCCCAATGTGCTGGAAAGCGCAGCGACCATTGCTGGTCCCACGGCCGCGGCAGGCCGAGCGCCTCGTTCCAGGCCGGCAGCTGCACCGCCCGTGCGCGGGCGTTCTTCGACAGCGTGACCGCCAGCATCTCGATCATGATGCGGGCGATGTTGTTCTCCGGCTGCTGCTCGGTCAGGCCGAGCGAATTCACCTGCACGCCGTAGCGGAACAGCCGCTGCTTCGGGTCGGTGATGCCGTAGCGCTCGCGGGTGATCTCATCCCACAATTCCACGAACGCGCGCATCTTGCACAGCTCGGTGACAAAGCGCAGCCCGGCGTTGACGAAGAACGAGATGCGCCCCACCACCTCGCCGAACTGCTCGGCGCTGACCTCGCCGGACTCCCGGATGATGTCGAGCACCGTGATCGCGGTCGCCAGCGCGAACGCCAGCTCCTGCACCGGCGTCGCGCCGGCCTCCTGCAGGTGGTAGGAGCAGATGTTCATGGGATTCCACTTCGGCAGCTCGCCCGTCGTGAAGATCGCCACGTCCTTGATCAGCCGCATCGACGGCGCCGGCGGAAACACGTAGGTGCCGCGCGACAGATATTCCTTGATGATGTCGTTCTGGATCGTGCCGGTGAGCTTGTCGCGCGCGACGCCCTGTTCGTCGGCGAGCGCCACGTACAGCGCCATCAGCCACGCCGCGGTGGCATTGATGGTCATCGACGTGTTCATGGTGTCGAGCGGGATGCCGTCGAACAGCGTCCGCATGTCGCCGAGATGGCCGATCGGCACGCCGACCTTGCCGACCTCGCCGCGCGCCAGGGGGTGGTCGGAGTCGTAGCCGGTCTGGGTCGGCAGGTCGAACGCGACCGACAGGCCGGTCTGGCCCTTGGCGAGGTTCTTGCGATAGAGCGCGTTCGACTCGGCCGCGGTCGAGTGCCCGGCGTAGGTGCGGAAAATCCAAGGCTTGTCGCGCATCTCAATCTCGCCAGTTCCGGCGGGCTGCCCCGAGGCGATTTTTTGCAATGCAAATAGGAGATTACCCCAAAAATCCTGGATTGTCAGTCTATTTTCCGCAATGCGACATATTTCTTATTGCTATGCAAAAAACACCGGCGCAAACTTGCCGTGCGCGGCGGCTCGGCGTCATTCCGGCCGAGCGAAGCGAGTGCCGGAATTCATAGCCCCTGTTTTCATTGTCGCGCAAATACAGGGGCTATGGATTCCTGTGTGTTGCTGATCTGGCAGAATGGGAACGGGCGGAAGACCGTTGGATTCGCGATCGTTGAGATCGGAGCCCGGCCCGGCTCTCCGCCCGCCTTGATACCCACCTGAACAGTTGAACGAGGCCGCTGCAACGGACCTCGCAGCACAGGAACAGGCTCCATGAACATACATCCTGGCGTGATGGGAATCGATATCAGCAAGCAGACCCTTGATGTGTTTGATGCCGCGGCGGGTGTTTCGCAGCGGATCGCGAACGAAGCCGAAGGGATCGCGGCTTTGGTGCAACGCTGCGTCGCCGGCGGCGTCTTTGTGCTGTTCGAGGCCACCGGCAGCTATGACCGGCTGCTGCGGCAGGCGCTGAGTGCCGCGCAGGTGCCGTTCGCCCGGGTCAACCCGGCGCGGGCGCGCGATTTTGCCCGCGCGGCAGGCTTTCTCGCCAAGACCGACGCGGTGGACGCCCGCATGCTGGCCGCCATGGCGCAGTGCCTGCGGCCGGACGGCGAGGCCGCTGCACCAGCCGAGCGGGAGCGGCTCATTCGATTGCATAAGCGCCGCGACCAGCTGGTGGCGGCCCGCCAGCAGGAACGCACCCGCCGCAGTGAATGCAGCGATACCGAGATCGCCGGCCATCTCGATCGGCATCTGGCCTGGCTCGACGCCGAGATCAAGGCGATCGAGGGCACCATCCGCCAGCTGCTGGCGGCGCAGATCGAGCTTGCGCGCCTGCAAAGGCTGCTGCGAACCGCGCCCGGCGTCGGACCGGTGGCGGCGACGACCTTGATGGCGCTGCTGCCGGAGCTCGGCCGGCGCTCGGCCAAGACCATCGCCGCACTGGCAGGCCTCGCCCCTTTCAATCGCGACAGCGGCCGGCTGCGCGGCCGGCGTGCAATTCGCGGCGGCCGAAAGCGGGTCCGCGATGCACTCTACATGGCGGCGCTGACCGCAAGCCGTTCCAATTCGCGATTTCGCGCCGAGTACCGCCGGCTCCGCAGCGCCGGCAAGCCAGCCAAACTGGCACTGATCGCGATCGCCAGAAAGCTGCTCGTCACACTTAACGCCATGGTTCGCGACCAAAAGGCCTTTCAGGTTTGATAACTTCACACAGTTGCCTGGATCGCGCCTTCAGCGCGCCCCGGAATGACCGCGGAGCCTCAGCGGTCTGCTCGCATTTCGCGCCGTGACGGAGCCGATCATGTCCGCTGTCGCAGATTTCAAGACCTCGAACGCATCGCCGAAGGACCTCTATGCCATCGGCGAAATCCCGCCGCTCGGGCACGTGCCGGCGCGGATGCACGCCTGGGCGATCCGCAAGGAGCGCCACGGCCCGCCGGAAACCTCGATGCAGCTCGAGGTGGTGCCGACCTGGCCGATCGGCGAGGACGAGGTGCTGGTCTACGTGATGGCCGGCGGCGTCAACTACAACGGCGTGTGGGCGGGCCTCGGCACCCCGATCTCGCCGCTCGACGTGCACAAGCATCCGTTCCACATCGCGGGCTCGGACGCCGCCGGCGTGGTCTGGGCGATCGGCTCCAAGGTGCGGCGCTGGAAGATCGGCGACGAGGTCATCGTGCATTGCAATCAGGACGACGGCGACGACGAGGACTGCAACGGCGGCGACCCGCTGCTCTCTCCGTCGCAGCGCATCTGGGGCTACGAGACCCCGGACGGCTCGTTCGCGCAGTTCTGCCGCGTGCAGTCGCGGCAATTGATGACCAAGCCCAAGCACCTGCCGTGGGAGGAGGCGGGCTGCTACATGCTCACCCTCGCCACCGCCTATCGCATGCTGTTCGGCCATGCGCCGCACACCATGAAGCCCGGCGACTACGTGCTGGTGTGGGGCGGCTCGGGCGGGCTCGGCGTGTTCGGCGTGCAGCTTGCGGCAGCGGCCGGTGCGAAGGCGATCGGCGTCATCTCCGACGATTCCAAGCGCGACTACGTCATGGACCTCGGCGCCTACGGCGTCATCAACCGCAAGGACTTCAAGTGCTGGGGCCAGATGCCCACGGTCAACACGCCGGAATACAACGACTGGGTCAAGGAGGCCCGCAAGTTCGGCAAGGCGATCTGGGACCTGACCGGCAAGCGCGACGTCGACATCGTGTTCGAGCATCCCGGCGAGGCGACGTTTCCGGTGTCGTGCCTGGTGGTCAAGCGCGGCGGCATGGTGGTGTTCTGCGCCGGCACCTCGGGCTACAACATCACCTTCGACGCGCGCTACGTCTGGATGCGGCAGAAGCGCATCCAGGGCTCGCACTTCGCGCATTTGAAGCAAGCCTCGGCCGCCAACCAGTTCGTGCTCGACCGGAGAATCTATCCGTGCATGAGCGAGGTGCTGCCGTGGAGCGGGATTCCGCGCGCGCATCAGATGATGTGGAAGAACGAGCACAAGCCCGGCAACATGGCGGTGCTGGTCAACGCGCCGCAGCCGGGGCTCAAGACGCTGGAGGACGTGGTGGAGGCGGGGCGGTAGGGCTCAACAGCGAACGGATTGCGCCGAATTCGCTGCGGACTGCGGAGCCCTTCGCTAATCCGTCCTACGGGCTCCGCACGAAACTGGTCTATGAGCCAGAAGTAAGATGTTCCTCTATCCACGCTTTGCACAGTTCTTTGTAGAGGACTTGAAGCTTTGGCCGAGGCGCTGCCTCTCTTTCTCCGTTGCCCCGATGTCTCGTTTCCGTTTTAGAACATGGCTCCGATACCCGTCTGGCCCGACTTCGTGCAAATTGAGCTGCTTAGAAAATAAGGTCTCGCTTGGCAGCGCGTCTGAGCGTCAGCACATCACGGAAGTCTGGGCTTCTTATTCCTTGTGTACAGAGGCGATCATGCTCGTGTCGAATGGCATTGAGCCTTGCCCCGTCTCCATGGCCCTTCTTGCCCCGACAAGTTCCAGCACCGTCTCAGGTTTGAAACGGCAATGCTGACAACTTGTCCACGCTCCAAACTTGTCGTTCCCACAGACAATGCAAATCGCCTTCGTCATGAATGTCCGCCCGTGGAAACACGGAGTATAGCACAGCGCGTAGGATGGGTTGTGCGTAGCGAAACCCATCATCTCCATTGCGGCCAAGCGATGGGTTTCGCAAAAGCCCAGCCCATCCTACACACTAAACCCCGCCTACACACTGCGTTTGTTTCAAGACGCTACACATGCTTCGAGATGGCCGCCGGCATGAGCGATGTGCTATACTTGCGTCATGACTGAGACAGCGAAGCAACTGCTTGAACGCGTGGCCTCCTGGCCAGACGAGGATATCGAGAAGCTGGAGCAGGCCGCGCGCGAGATCGAAGCGTGGCGCAGCGGCGAGTACCGCGCGACCGAGGACGAGCTGCGCGCCATCGATGAAGCCATCGCTGAGCTCGATCGTGGCGAAGTGGCAAGTGAGACGCAGGTGAAAGCAGCGTTCGCGAAATTTCGCGGCGCATGAGGATTGACTACTCGCCGCGCGCGATTCGCGACCTTGAAGACATCGGCGCCTACTATCGCGCGGTCGCTGCGCCGCCGGTCGCCGCGGCGATTGCCGAGCGCATTGGGCGGGTGATCGACTGGCTGGCTCTCCAACCGGAGAGTGCGCCTCGGGTCGCCGGTCGGCCCGGCGTGCGCGCGGTGCTGCTGCGGCGCTATCCCTACAAGATTTTCTATAGAGTGCGTGGTGATGTCGTCGAGATACTGCACATCCGGCACACCGCGCGTCGGCCTTGGGGCGGTGCGTAGGTTCGGCGCGCCAGGCAACAAAGCATGAGCAAGATGACTACTTCGTCGAAAAACGACTAAGCGCCCATTGCGTCCCATGACGCAGAAGCAGATCGAGGCGGCGGCCACGTCCGATCGCGACAACCGGCCGCTGTCGCCGGCCGATCTTGGCCGCATGAAGCGCACGTCCCAGGTGAAGATCATCCGGCGCGCGCTCGGCATCAGCCAGGAAGACTTTGCGGCACGGTATCATATTCCGATCGGCACCTTGCGCGATTGGGAGCAAGGGCGCGTCGCGCCCGATCAGGCTGCGCGCGCTTATCTGACCGTGATCGCGCGCGATCCGGAGGCTGTGCGCAAGGCGCTCAATCCGCCACACCGGCCCGGTTCCTGACGCAGCGTAGAGCAGGATAGCGCAGCGTATTCCGCCAACTTCATTCCCGGCACCACTTCGGCGGGTTGCGCCTTCGGCTAATCCGCGTACCCGGGCTATGCCACTTTGAGTCGCTCGGCTTCGGGCCGCAACCGCGACGCCAGGTTGCTGCGTGTGCGGTCGATGTGAGTGGCCAAGTCAAAGAACAGCTCGGAATTGCGCATCGGCAGGATACTGGCCGCCCGGGCGATGCTTTCCAATTCGGTGCGAAGGGATTGCATCTGCGGAAGGCCTGGGTCCGCGAGCAACTCTCGGTCAACCACCCTCAGCCGGCGATAGAGTCTGCGAACGCGTTCGCGAATGAACCACAGATACAGTTTGGGTGCATAATTGAATACCGGCACGACGATGGCGATCAACGCCACAAGCACTGCGATGGCTCTTTGCGCGTAGCTCGTCATCCAGAACGGCAAATAGCGATTTAGGAACGAAGCACCGTTCTTGTAGTAATCGCGAGCACTCTGAGCGATCGGATATTCCGGATCGGCGGGGGTGGGGAAATCACCGACCTTCTGAAAAAGTCCGGGAACGCTATGGGCTTCAAAAATGGCCTGGGCCAAGAGATCGAGAATGGTGGGATGAATTTCCTTGCGCACCAGGACGACGTTGGTCGTCGCAATGAGATTGATGTCGGTCGCAGGAATTCTGCGCTGCAAATCAATGGCGCCGCGCGGCAGCGTCAAACGAACGAGATACGGGAAGATGCGGGTGAGCGCCTCCGCCTCCGAAAAGTTCATCAGCCGATATTGCGGACCGGTGAGCAAGGCGTGAAGTGTCTGTGAATCCGGAGAAAAGTTGAGGAACACCGCGTCGGCTGTGCCATCGTCGAGGGCCTTCACCGCGTCTTGGGGGGCCAGGTACAGGAGCGTGGTGTTGTCGTAGTTGATGCCGGCCGCGGCGAGAATCTTTTCGCACACCGAGCGGTCGCCGCTGTCGGCCGGCCCCAAGGCGACGCGCTTGCCCTTGAGCTGGGTGAGATCGGTCAGGGTGTCGCCTGCGGGATAGAAGATCCAAAAAATCTGATAGTCGATGCGTCCCAACGATAGCAGATCAGGGGCAAGCCGGCTGCTGGAGATGCCGCCCTGCATGAATCCGATCTGGATGCCGGAGTTCGGATCATTGAGGAGCCTCAGATTCTCCTTGGCACCATCGGTTGCGCGCAGTTCGAACTCCACATCGGTGCCGGCAAGGATGCCTTGGTAGCGGCGGCCCAGAACTTGGTAATGTTCATCGGGCAGCGATGTGGCGATCGTAATTTTGGCCGGCGGCGCTGGTATGAGATATGACAAGGCAAGCCAAGCGCCGCCGGCGATGCACAGAACGGCGGCCAGAAACTTCAATGCAGGCCACCGATTGAACCCCAGCATGGATGCCCCTGTTGGCGCCAATCCGCGGCGCGTGCCGCAAGTGTAGCCCGGATAGCAGCTGCTGAAAAACTCTCCAGGTCATTGCGGCCGGGCGAAGCGGGTGCCGCAACCCGTAACGCCGTCTCGCGGCCCGTCGGCGCGTCGCCCGCCGCTTAGCTTCATTCGAGGTACCGGCTTTGCCGGCTTGAATTCGGCCGGGCAAGCGCGTTCAATCCCGCCATCTCAAGCGCTGCGGCGCGAAAGGACGGCGAGGACCTCATGGCGAAATATCTTCTGGTAAGTTTCAAGACCTGCCCGTGGGTGCAGCGTTCGGCGATCGTGCTGCGCGAGAAGAACACCCCGTTCGAATTCCGCCACATCGAGCCGGACAACCGGCCGGACTGGTTTCTCGCCATCTCGCCGCACAAGAAGGTGCCGGTGCTGCGCGTCGACGACACGGTGTCGCTGTTCGAATCGAATGCGATCAACGAGTATCTCGATGAGACGATCGCGCCGCGGCTGCATCCGGACGATCCGGTTGCGCGCGCGCTCAACCGCGCCTGGACCGACTATGTGCCGACCTTCGCCGAACAGGTGACGGGCGTGGCCTATGCGGAGGACGAGGCGGCCGCCAAGAAATGTATCGAGAAAATTCCGGTGGCGTTCGAGCGGCTGGAGCGCGCGCTCGAGAAGGGCGCGGGGCCGTTGTTCAACGGCGCGAAATATTCGCTGGTCGACGCCGCCTATGCGCCGTTCCTGCAGCGCTATTTCTTCCTCGACCGTATCCGGCCGATCGGCCTGATCGGCAAATACCCGCGGCTGAAGGCCTGGGCCGACACGCTGATGAAGCGGCCCTCGACCCATTCGTTCCCGGAGGCCGAATTCGAGGCGATGTATCGGGCGAACGTCAAGCGCCGGAACAAATGGCTGTCGCAGTTCATCGCGGATGTGGCGGTGGCAGCGGAGTAGAGAGCGAGGTCGGCGCAAGCGCGATCAGCCGGTTTATCGGCCGGCCGGCGGCGTCAGGCTCCTTATCTTCGGAGCTTCGCGCCGCCCCGTGAGCCGGTGATGCCGCTTCGCATCTGGAAGAACCCGACGGAGTCGGCGTCGCCATGGACGGCGCCGCGCCTGGTGGATTTGCCGGTCGACTTGAGGGCCTGGGGTTTGCGAAGGCCGCGTTCGGCCGGTCGCTCGACGTCGGCGATCCATTGCCCCTGGGCTCGTGCCGAGGCGGCCGGGTGAACAAGGCCGCCCGGATTGACCTGGAACGAGCCGGACATTTTCGTCCCAGCATCACCGCGCTGAGCCACGGAGGGCGTGATCGCGCTTGCTGCGATCAAGCCGGCCACAATCACCTTGCCCACGATGTCGATGGGGCTGCCAAAGGTGCTCACTGAGTTGTTGCTCATGCTTGAACCTCGTCCCTATTGCGCCTTGATGCCGGCCGTCCGGATGACCTTGCCCCACTTCTCGATCTCGCCGGCGACATAGCGGGCCATGTCGGCGGGAGGACCCGGAAACACCAGGCACCCCAGATCGGCGAGCCGCTCCTTCGTCTTGGGATCGGCCAGGCCGGCGTTGATCGCCTGGTTGAGCTTCTCGACGATTTCGGGGGGCGTGTCCTTGGGGGCGGCAATGCCATACCAGCCGCTGGCCTCGTAGCCCGGCAGAAATTCATCCATCGCCGGCACGTCCGGCAAGACCTCCAGGCGCTTGGCGGTGCTTACCGCCAATGCGCGCATCTGGCCGGACTTGATGTAGGGCAGCGACGACGGCACCACACCGAACATCACCTGCACCTGGCCGCTGAGCAGATCGGGCCGCGCCACCGGCTCGCCGCGGTAGGGGACGTGGACCAGGTCGACGCCGGCCATCATCTTGAACAGCTCGCCGCCGACGTGCAGCGGCGTCGCGTTGCCGCTTGACGCCATGTTGATCTTGCCGGGATTGGCCTTGGCGTAGGCGATGAACTCGGGGACCGTGTTCGCCGGAACCGACGGATGCACCTCCATGACAAGGGGAATGAGGCCGATCAATGCCACCGGCGCGGTGTCGCGAACGAAGCTGAAGCGGAGGTTGTCGTAGAGCGAAGCATTGATCGAGTTCGCCGACATGCAGAACAGCAGCGTGTAGCCGTCGGGCGCCGCGCGCACGACGGATTCGGTCGCGATATTGCCGCTGGCGCCCGGCCGGTTGTCGATCACGAACGGCTGGCCCAGCCGATCCGACAGCCATTGGCCGATCACGCGCGCCACGATGTCGGGCGCGCTGCCGCCCGGAACCTGGACAACCAGGCGCACCGGCTTCGCCGGATAGGCCTGCGCGGCGGCGGGGCGTGAGAGCGCCGAAATCGCCGCAGCGCCCGCTGCGAGCTGCAGGACCTGTCTGCGGCGAAGCTTCATGATGTGGCTCCCTGGCGTCGCGAACTTTTTGAGCCGCAAGCGTCAGCTGCTGGCGCGGGGCGGCTTTTTGCAATCCTATAGGTCAGGCGCGTGGTTCGCCATCGCTGTTGCGCGCCTGCGCGATCGCGGTGTTCAGTTCGCCGCCGTAAATGAAGATCGAGGCGATCAGATACAGAAACACCAGCGCGATCATCGCCGAGGCGAGGCCGGCGTAATAGGTGACGTAGGTGTAGGCGAAGCCCGAAAGGTAGTCGCCGAAGATCTCGCCGGCCGCCAGCCACAGCACCAGCGTCGCGACCAGCCCGGGCCAGATAACGCGGAGCCGGCGCCGCCCCGACGGCAGCCATTTGTGCACGATGACGAGGGCTGCGATCAGCACGGTGGCAGCGACCGCAAGGCGCAGGAAGTTGAACATCGGCGCCAATGGCGCAAGCCCCGGCAGATACGGCACCGCGGTCGCAAAGATCAGCGGGGCGAGCACCACCAGCAGGGCGAGCGCCAGCAGCGCGACCGCGCCGACCAGCACGTAGCCGATCGATTCCAGCCGCAGCAGCCACCAGCGCCGGGTCTCGACCACGCCGTAGGCGCGGTTCAGCCCGATGCGCAGGCTTTCGATGCCGCTCGAGGCGAAAAAGATCGCGAGCGCCACGTGCACGGTGAGCACGTCGCCGCGCCAGTCGGTGAGCACGCTGCGAATCTCGCGCGCGATCGGGGTTGCCACCTGCGTCGGCCACGCTTCCAGCAGGATCTGCGCCACTTCGTCGGCCAGCTCCTTGGATCCAAACAACTGGCCTGCCAGCGCGGTCACCAGGATCAGGAACGGAAACAGCGACATCAGCGCCGACAGCGCGATGTGGCTTGCGAGCGCCCAGCCGTCGTTCGCATTGAACCGATAGAACGCGTCCCTGGCGACGCCATAGCCGAGCCGAAGAAGATGCACCGCATGCTCCGCGCGGGTTCGACAGCGTTCTGAAATCGCGGATAATGCGAGGCTTGGCAAGGGGAAATGCGGTTGCCAAAAATCTTGGCCCGGACTTCCAACCCGCGGCGGCTTTCAAACTGAGAAGGGCCGCGGTCGCTAGGCCGCCTGCACGTCCGACAGGAAACGCCGGACCTCGGCATCGAGATTCTCGGCCTCGGCTGAAAGCGCATCGGCGAGCGCCTTCACCTCTGCCGCGGTGGTGCGCGCGCCGCTCGAAGCGCCGGCAACCCGGCTCATCGCCTGGGCGCCGCCCTGCGCCTCGACCGAAGCGCGGTTGACCCCATCGGCGATCGACGACACGGCGGTGTTCTGCTCCTCCACCGTGTCCGCCACGGTCGAGGCAATGGCGGACATGTCGGAGATGATGGAATTGACCTGCCCGATGGCCTGCGCAGCGTCGGCTGCGGCGGACTGGATGGCGCCGATCTGCTCGGCGATTTCCTCGGTGGCACGCGCGGTCTGGCCGGCGAGGGACTTGACCTCGGAGGCGACCACCGCAAAGCCGCGGCCGGCTTCGCCCGCGCGCGCCGCCTCGATGGTGGCGTTGAGCGCCAGCAGATTGGTTTGGCCGGCGATGGCCTGGATGAGCCCGATGACCTCGCCGATGCGGGTCGCGGCGTTGCCGAGCTCGGTCATGGTCTGCGCGGTGCGGCGGGCCTCCGAGACAGCGCGCCCGGCGACCTCGGTCGATTTGGTGGCTTGCGAGGCGATCTCGCCAATCGAGGCCGCCAGTTCCTCGACCGAACCGGCGGCGGTGGTGACGTTTTCCGAAGCCGCGGCGACGCGGCTTTCGGCTGTCTTGGATTCCGCCATCACGGCGTCGGCGGCGCTGTTGAGCTTGGTGGACGACATTTCAAGGTGCTCGGCGGCGCCGCGCAGCTTGGCGAGCGCCTGTCGGATCGAGCCACGGAACGAAGCGATGGCAGCCGCAACGCTTTCGCTTCGTTGTTCGCGCTCGCGCACCGCCTGGACTTGCTCTGCTGTCAGCCGTTCGCGTTCGATCATGTTGTCGCGGAACACGATGACCGTCCGCGACATGGCTCCGATCTCGTCGGTTGCGCGGGTCGCAGGAATTCTGGCCGAGGTGTCGCCGGCGGCCAGCCGCGTCATGACATCGCCCAGACCGTGGAGCGGCCGGGTGATGCTGCGGCCGATGATCCAGCTGAACGCGAGGCCGATGATGACGGCCGCTATCCCGACACCGGTGATGATGGTCCGCGTCCGCTCCTGCGATGCCATAAGGGCCGCGGAGGCGGCGGCCGCGTTGGCCCTGGCCGAAGCGATGATTTCGTCGGCCATCGGCATCATGTCCTTGGTGTCGTAGTCGATCATTGCCACCGGCGGGCCGACCTTGTCGACGATGGCGATCCATTCGTGGAAGGTGTCGACGTAGGCTTTCACCTGGTCTGCGACCTGGCGCTTCATGACATCGGCCGCGACAATGTTTTCCAAAACCTTCCGGAAATTCTTGAACTCATCGAAGAACACGATCCGCAGCATCGTGCTGCGGGTCAGCCGGTACTCGTTCTCGTAACGCCGCATCGTGAGCAGCGAGATCAGGAGTTTCTGCTGATCGGACTCGGTCAGCCACGACATATCCTCGTGGATGATGCGTTCGACCGCAGCGACGGTCTTGGTCATGCGATCGCGGATTCCATCGGCTTCGGTAAATCCCAGGATTTCCTGATTCCGCGTCAGCACGGCATGCTGTTCGGCGATCTCGGCGAGTTGGGCCTGCAAGGGACCAAGCTTCTGCTTGAGCGACGGGTGCACCGAAGTTTCGACGGTACCGAGCGTCCGGATTGCCGTGGCGTGCGCGCTCTCGAACGACTGGATCAGGTCCCGGCTCGGTTGTGCGGCGAACTCTCGCGTGCGCATGCCCATCGCCGCCAGCGCACCGCGGAATTCGCGGCTGGCGTCGGCCAGCACGGAGGCGTTCTTGACGATGCCGAAGGCGTTTTCGATCTCGGATTCGCCGGCGGTAAAAGCAATGCCATTGACCAGAAAGCCGGCCACCGGAATTAACGCCAGCACGGCAATACGCGTGCGCACCGAGATTTGGCTGATCAGGCGATTGACCGTCAATTTCATGCGGGTGCGGCTTGGTCGCGGGAGCCCGCCCGATCGGCGGTATCGGCCTCCGGAAAAGAGCCGAAATTGGTTAACAATGTCGGAAACTCCGGGGTTTTTGGTCCAGGCGCCGCCAACAAGGCAATTGCGGTCGGCTTTTGTGCGCTGCACACTAGCGCCACCGCCATCCGGAGATCGCCTATGCCGCAAGCCGCGCCATCGCTCGCCCCCGGGCACGGCTTGGTGTCCATGGCGCGGGCCGCGACTCAGGCGGTCGAGGCCCTGCTGGCCGACGCCACCACAAAGGTGCGCGATCGCGTCATGCTGGCAGACCGGCCGGTCGGCCGGCTGCTTGATCGCGAGCAGCGCGCCACCCACGGCCTCGCCTGGCTTGCGACCTATGTCGAGGCGGTGCGCCAGCTCGCCGCGTACGCCGAACGCATGCACGTCGCAGGCCGGCTGGGCGAGGTCGAAGAGACTCTGGTCCGGATCGGCCTCGGCGAATATCTCGCGCAGATCGTCGGCGGCATCCCGATCAGTCAAAACGAGATCGTGCGGCCCCCCGATCTCGGCCTGAGCGCCGCCGCGGTCGGCGCGCGCATTTCATCGGAGGTCGATGCCCTGATTGCCTCCGGCAACACGGCGCAGCGGCGCGCCCGGCTCGCAGAGCTGATGCGCGACGGCCGCCACGCCACCATCGGCGCCTGCGGGCTCGAAGATACGCTCGATTCCATCCGCGAGGAGATGCGCAAGTTCGCCGACAGCGAGGTGGCCGACAAGGCACACGCCTGGCATCGCACCAACAGCTACATCCCGCTCGACGTCATCTCGCAGATGTCCGAGCTCGGCGTGTTCGGCCTCACCATTCCCGAGGAATTCGGCGGTATGGGGCTCGGCAAGGAGTCGATGTGCGTGGTCTCTGAGGAGCTGTCACGCGGTTATATCGGCGTGGGGTCGCTCGGCACGCGCTCGGAGATTGCAGCCGAGCTGATCCTCGGCAGCGGCACCGAAGCGCAGAAGCGGCAATGGCTTCCCAGGATCGCCTCCGGCGACGTGTTGCCGACGGCGGTGTTCACCGAGCCCAACGTTGGCTCCGACCTTGCCTCGATCAAGACGCGGGCGGTGCGCCAAGGCGGCGTCTACAAGGTCTACGGCAACAAGACCTGGATTACCCACCCGGTGCGCGCCGACCTGATGACGCTGCTGGTGCGCACCAATCCGAAAGAGCCGGGCTACCGCGGACTCTCCATGTTGCTCGCCGAAAAGCCGCGCGGCAGCGACAATACGCCGTTTCCGGTGCTGGGCATGACCGGAACCGAGATCGAGGTGCTGGGCTATCGCGGAATGAAAGAATACGAGCTCGCGTTCGACGGCTTCGAGGTCAAGGCCGAAAATCTGCTCGGCGGCGTCGAGGGGCTTGGCTTCAAGCAGCTCATGAACACGTTCGAGTCCGCGCGCATCCAGACCGCCGCGCGCGCCATCGGCGTCGCCCAGTCGGCGATGGAGCACGCGCTCGTCTACGCGCAGAGTCGCGTGCAGTTCGGCGAGCCGATCGTCAATTTCCCGCGCGTCGCTGACAAGATCGCGCTGATGGCGGTCGAGATCATGATCGCGCGCCAGCTCACCTATCATGCAGCGCGGCAGAAGGATTCCGGCCGGCGCTGCGATCTCGAGGCCGGCATGGCGAAGCTGCTCGCGGCGCGCGTCGCCTGGGCCGCCGCCGACAATGCCGTGCAAATCCATGGCGGCAACGGCTTCGCGATGGAGTTCCCGATCTCGCGCATCCTGTGCGATGCCAGGATTCTCTCGATTTTCGAGGGCGCGGCGGAAATCCAGGCGCAGGTCATTGCGCGAAGATTGCTCGACGGCAGCAACTAAACGCGCCGCTTCGGCGTTTGACTTCCGGGTGCGCCGCGCGCGATCGCGGTGCGGTGGCGACCTGGAGAGCGAGTATGCCTGACTTGAAAATCGACCATGGCGCATGGGTCCTGGTGTGCGACGGCGCAAAGGCGCTGGTGCTGGTGAACGACGGCAACCGCAAGACGCCGAAGCTCGTGACCCGCGAGGTGTACGAACAGGCCGACCCGAAAACCCGCGAGATCGGGACCGGCAAGCCGGGACGCTCGTTCAACTCGATCGGCGACGGACGCAGCGCTTACGAGCAGACCGATTTTCACGATCAGGAAGAGCAGCGCTTCCTCGCGCGCCTCGCCACCCGTCTGCACAAGGCGATCCTGGGCGGCGAGACTCGGGCGCTGATCGTGGTCGCGCCGCCGCGCGCGATCGGCGTGCTGCGGCAGGAATTCTCCGACCATGTGCGCGGCGCGGTGCAGGCGGAGGTCGAGCGCGACTACGTCAAAATGCCGGTGCACGAAATCGCGCGGCATCTCTCAATGTGAATCCCGTCATCCCGGGCGCCGCGAAGCGGCGATCCAGAATCCAGGATTCTGCTCGGAACAAGCCTCTGGATTCCTGTGTGTTGCTGATCTGGCAGAATGGGAACGGGCGGAAGACCGTTGGATTCGCGATCGTTGAGATCGGAGCCCGGCCCGGCTCTCCGCCCGCCTTGATACCCACCTGAACAGTTGAACGAGGCCGCTGCAACGGACCTCGCAGCACAGGAACAGGCTCCATGAACATACATCCTGGCGTGATGGGAATCGATATCAGCAAGCAGACCCTTGATGTGTTTGATGCCGCGGCGGGTGTTTCGCAGCGGATCGCGAACGAAGCCGAAGGGATCGCGGCTTTGGTGCAACGCTGCGTCGCCGGCGGCGTCTTTGTGCTGTTCGAGGCCACCGGCAGCTATGACCGGCTGCTGCGGCAGGCGCTGAGTGCCGCGCAGGTGCCGTTCGCCCGGGTCAACCCGGCGCGGGCGCGCGATTTTGCCCGCGCGGCAGGCTTTCTCGCCAAGACCGACGCGGTGGACGCCCGCATGCTGGCCGCCATGGCGCAGTGCCTGCGGCCGGACGGCGAGGCCGCTGCACCAGCCGAGCGGGAGCGGCTCATTCGATTGCATAAGCGCCGCGACCAGCTGGTGGCGGCCCGCCAGCAGGAACGCACCCGCCGCAGTGAATGCAGCGATACCGAGATCGCCGGCCATCTCGATCGGCATCTGGCCTGGCTCGACGCCGAGATCAAGGCGATCGAGGGCACCATCCGCCAGCTGCTGGCGGCGCAGATCGAGCTTGCGCGCCTGCAAAGGCTGCTGCGAACCGCGCCCGGCGTCGGACCGGTGGCGGCGACGACCTTGATGGCGCTGCTGCCGGAGCTCGGCCGGCGCTCGGCCAAGACCATCGCCGCACTGGCAGGCCTCGCCCCTTTCAATCGCGACAGCGGCCGGCTGCGCGGCCGGCGTGCAATTCGCGGCGGCCGAAAGCGGGTCCGCGATGCACTCTACATGGCGGCGCTGACCGCAAGCCGTTCCAATTCGCGATTTCGCGCCGAGTACCGCCGGCTCCGCAGCGCCGGCAAGCCAGCCAAACTGGCACTGATCGCGATCGCCAGAAAGCTGCTCGTCACACTTAACGCCATGGTTCGCGACCAAAAGGCCTTTCAGGTTTGATAACTTCACACAGTTGCCGGGCTCGCGAGCTTCGCTCGCGCCCCGGAATGACACCGCAGCGTTACAGCCTATGCCCAAGCGCGCGCAGCGATGCCGCCAGCGCCACGTTGAGCGGCGTGTGCGGCACCTCGCCGATTGCCCCCTTTAGCTTGTCGCCGGAGACGCGGTGGGGCACCCGCCACAGATATTCCAGCTCGGACAGCTCCCGCCCCATGGCCAGCAGCTGCCCCAACGTCTTGATCATCCACCAGCTCATCGGCCGCACGTTGAAGGTGCCGCCGGTGACCGCCTCGATCGAGGCGATCAGCCCGTGCCCGGTAACCGCGTGGCCGGCGAAGCCGAAGCTCTCGAGCCGGCCGAATTGCGCGCGCCGCCGCGCGAGCTCGACCATCGTCGCCGTGAGATCGGGCAAGTAGGCCCAGGCGTGCACCACATCGAGCGGGCCGGGATACGTCAGGCGCTGGCGCTGGATGTTCTTGGCGATCACCAGATCCAGCCAGGAGCCGCGGCCGGCGCCGAAGAAATCGCCGGCGCGCAAAACGATGGCGCGCATGCCGCGGTCGCAGGCCTCGGCGATGCGCTGCTCGATCTCGACGCGCATTTGGCCTTTTCGCGTGGTCGGCCGCATCGGTGTGTGCTCGTCGAGCACCGGTGGCATGGCTTCGCCGAAATTCCAGACGCTGCCTGGAAACATCAGCGTCGCGCCGTTGTCCTCGGCGCAGGCGATGGCAGAGTGCGCGAGCGCCAGCGCGTTCTTGCCCCATTCGGTGATGGCGGGATTGAGTGCGTTGAGCACCACGTCGCAGCCGCGCGCCGCCTTGACGGCGTCGTCGCGCGCCACCACCTCGACCGGCTCGACGGCGCGCGGCAAAAAGCCTGCGCGGCGCGGCCGCACCAGGCCCTTCACGGTCCAGCCGGCGTCGCGGAATGCCTCCGCCGCCGAGAAGCCAAGCCGGCCGGCGGCGCCCATGACGAGGATGCGACCGCTCATGAATTTCCGCGTCTTGATGCCTGGGTGAGTACCTATATAGCGTCAGCACGGCATGATAGGGAAAAGCCTGATGTCATCATTCATGTCGCACTATCTCGTGCCCATCGCGATCGGCGCGGTCGCGATCGTGCTGGTGCTCGGCCTCATCAACATGATGCGTGGCGGCTCGCCCAACACGTCGCAAAAGCTGATGCGGATGCGCGTGCTGCTGCAGTTCGTCGCCATCGTCGTCATCATGGCGACGATCTGGATCATGGGACGCTGAATCAGCGGCTCGGCACCGCCCGCATGGAGTTCTCTTTCTTGACCTTGGGCGCGTTCTTCTTTTTCCCGGCCTTCGCCATTTCCTGATGCTGCTTCGGGTTCGAGTGGTGCGCCGGCGCCGCAGCGGGCGTCAGCAGGAACGCGACCGCCGTGGCGGCAATGATGACACGCACAAGTTCCTCCCTTGGCTTCGATCTCCCGGGCCAGCATAACGCGGTCCGCGAGGTTTTCGGAAGTGCGGTTCGATCGACGCCAGGCATATTGAGCGCGAGACCCTGCTATGCTGAGCCATGTCGATTCCAGCCCAGGACGATGTTCGATGGTGGTATTGAACCGCATCTATACCCGCACCGGCGATGACGGCACCACGTCGCTCGGCTCCGGCGCGCGCCGGAAGAAATACGACCTGCGGGTCGCGGCCTACGGCACGCTCGACGAGGTCAACGCGGTGCTTGGCATCGTGCGGCTGCACACCGCGGGCGACGCCGGCCTCGATGCGGCGCTGGCGCGCATCCAGAACGACCTGTTCGACGTCGAGGCCGACCTGTGCCTTTCCGAGAAGGGGCCGGGCGGCGCGCGGCTCACCGTCACCGATGCGCAGGTCGCCTGGATCGAGGGCGAGATCGATCGGCTCAACGACGGGCTGGAGCCGCTGCGCTCGTTCATCCTGCCGGGCGGCAGCGCCGCCGCTGCGTATCTGCATCTGGCGCGCACGGTGTGCCGGCGCGCCGAGCGCATCATGGTCGAGTTGCGCGACCAGCCGGGCGAGACCGTCACCGACGCCTCGCTGAAATACGTCAACCGGCTGTCGGATTTTCTGTTCGTCGCCGGCCGCCACGTGAACGACCACGGCCGGCGCGACGTGCTCTGGGCGCCGGGGCAAAACCGGTAGCGGATTATGATCGTGCGGATGACTGCGTGTTCATGTTGCAACGGGCGCGCACGTTGACCACGCCAGACTCGGCCATTAGGGTGCGCCGCCAAATCCGGGGCCAACTGCCGGGGCAGCGCGGCCCGAGGAGCTTGCTCAGAACATGAAGATCGTCGTGCCCGTCAAGCGGGTGGTGGACAAGGACATCAAGATTCGCGTGAAGGCGGACGGTTCCGGCGTCGAGCTCGCCAACGTCAAGATGTCGATGAACCCGTTCGATGAGATCGCGGTCGAGGAAGCGATCCGGCTGAAGGAAGCCGGCAAGGCGACCGAGATCATCGCGGTCTCGATCGGCCCGCAGCAGGCCTCCGAGACCATCCGCACCGCGCTCGCCATGGGCGCCGACCGCGGCATCCTGGTCAAGGCCGACGGCCCGGTCGAGCCGCTGGCGGTCGCGAAAATTCTCAAAGCCATCATCGACGCCGAGAAGCCCGGCCTGGTCATCATGGGCAAGCAGGCGATCGACGACGATTGCAACCAGACCGGCCAGATGCTGGCGGCGCTCACGGGCTGGCCGCAGGGCACCTTCGCGTCCAAGGTCGTGGTGGACGGCGACACCATCCAGGTCACGCGCGAGGTCGACGGCGGCTTGCAGACCGTGAAGCTGAAAGGGCCCGCGATCGTGACCACCGATTTGCGTTTGAACGAGCCGCGCTACGCCAGCCTGCCCAACATCATGAAGGCGAAGAAGAAGCCGATCGACGAGAAGGCGCCCGACGCCTATGGCGTGGACATCAAGCCGCGGCTCGAAGTGGTGAAGACGGTGGAGCCGCCGAGCCGCAAGTCCGGCGTCAAGGTCGGCTCGCCCGCCGAGCTGGTCGGCAAGCTCAAGGACGCGGGAGTGCTGGGATGACGGTGTCCGGCGTTTCCGCGCATCGCGGCGGCCGTATTTGCGCCCTCTCCCCTTGTGGGAGAGGGCAGCGCCACACTTTCCAAAACCTCGGTTGGGTGAGGGGTCACGACCTCAACCCTCACCCATTCTGTTCTTTTGAAATTCTGAGCAGCCCTCTCCCGCAAGGGGAGAGGGCGCGAGCGGCGACGCCCGAGCGCGCGGAGGTCTCGCCATGACCACGCTCCTGCTCGCCGAGCACGACAACAAATCGCTGAAGGACTCGACCAGCAAGGCGCTCACCGCGGCCAAGGCGATCGGCGGCGACGTGCACATTCTGGTGGCCGGCCAGGACGCCAAGGCGGTGGCGGATGCGGCGGCGAAACTCGACGGCGTCAAGAAGGTGCTGCTCGCCGACGGCGCGTCCTACCAGCACGGGCTGGCCGAGCCGCTCGCGGCGCTGATCGTGTCGCTCGCGGGGAGTTACGATGCGATCGTGGCGCCGGCGACCACCAGCGGCAAGAACGTGATGCCGCGCGTCGCGGCGCTGCTCGACGTCATGCAGGTGTCGGACGTGAGCAAGGTGGTCGGGCCCGACACCTTCGAGCGGCCGGTCTACGCCGGCAATGCGATCCAGACCGTGAAGTCGAAGGACGCCAAGAAGGTCGTCACGATCCGGACCTCGACGTTCCAGGCGACCGGCGAGGGCGGCTCGGCGCCGGTCGAGAATGTCACTGCGGCGGCCGATCCCGGCATCTCCTCCTTCGTCGGCGAGGAACTGTCGAAGAGCGACCGGCCGGAGCTCACCTCGGCGAAAATCATCATCTCGGGCGGCCGTGCCATGCAGAGCCGCGACAACTTCACCAAGTACATCGAACCGGTGGCGGACAAATTGGGAGCAGCTGTCGGCGCCTCGCGCGCCGCGGTCGACGCCGGCTACGCGCCGAACGACTGGCAGGTCGGGCAGACCGGCAAGGTGGTGGCGCCCGAACTCTACATCGCGGTCGGAATTTCCGGCGCGATCCAGCATCTCGCCGGGATGAAAGATTCCAAAGTGATTGTTGCCATCAACAAGGACGAGGAAGCGCCGATCTTCCAGGTGGCCGATTATGGCTTGGTGGCCGATCTCTACCAGGCGCTGCCCGAGCTTGAGGCCGAATTGGCCAAGATCAAGCGGTGAAAATCGGCTAGGTTTGGCGGGAATGATTGTGATGGGCATGCCACGTACTCGGATTGCTTCCTCCTCCCCTGGAGGGAGAGGTGGCGGCATGCGCGGTGCGGCCTGAGCATCATCACGGGAATCGGACAGAACGTCGGGACATCATGGCGCAGAGCATTCGCAAGGTCGGGGTGATCGGCGCAGGTCAGATGGGCAACGGCATCGCCCATGTGTGCGCGCTGGCGGGCATTCCGGTCGTGCTCAACGATGCCGCATCGGCGCGCCTGAAGGAGGCGCTGGCGACCATCAACGGCAACATGGCGCGCCAGGTCAGCCGCAAACGCATCACCGAAGAGGACAAGCAGGCGGCGCTCAAGCGCATTGACACCGCCGCCACGTTCGACGGCTTCTCGGACTGCGACCTCGTGATCGAGGCCGCCACCGAGAAGGAGGACGTCAAACGCAAGATCTTCTCCGATCTCTGTCCGGTGCTGAAGCCCGAGACGATCGTCGCCAGCAATACGTCGTCGATCTCGATCACGCGGCTGGCATCCGCGACCGACCGGCCGGAAAAATTCATCGGCATCCATTTCATGAATCCGGTGCCGCTGATGGAGCTGGTCGAGCTCATCCGCGGCATCGCCACCGCCGACGCGACCTTCGAGGCGTCGAAGGAGTTTGTGACCAAGCTCGGCAAGACCGTCGCGGTGGCCGAGGATTTCCCGGCCTTCATTGTCAACCGCATCCTGCTGCCGATGATCAACGAGGCGATCTACACGCTCTACGAAGGCGTCGGCAATGTCGAGGGCATCGACACCGCGATGCGGCTCGGCGCCCATCATCCGATGGGGCCACTGGAGCTTGCGGATTTCATCGGGTTGGACACGTGCTTGTCAGTCATGCAGGTGCTGCACGAAGGGCTCGCCGACTCCAAGTACCGGCCATGCCCGTTGCTTGTGAAGTACGTCGAGGCCGGCTGGCTCGGCAAGAAGGTCGGGCGCGGCTTCTACGATTATCGTGGGCCGAAGCCGGTGCCGACGCGCTAAACGCGTCCGGTCATTCCGGGGCGCGTCGTCCCGGAGTGATTGCGGACAATCAAAGCCTCGCCGGTCAGGCCGCGGCTGCGGGAAACTGCGGTGCCGTGTCCTTCCAAGCCGGCAGCGCCGACACCCGAGCGAACCAGTCCCGCAGCTTGGCATAGGGCTCGATTGGCAGCCCGCCCTGCTGGGCGTAGAACAGCGGAGACGCGACCGCGAAGTCGGCAAGCGTCAGTTCCTTGCCGGCCAGGTGGGGCTGCTTGGCGAGTTGGCCTTCGAGCACCTTGGCCTCCTTGTGGAACGCCTCGGTGCCTTTGGTCACCGCGGCCTCGTCGGGGGCGCCGAGGTTCAGGAGCTTCTTGACCAGCCGGTTGAAGATCAATGGCTGGCAAGCCTCTGCGCCCCAATGCCCAAGCTGCCAATCCTGCCAACGCGTGATCTCGGCGCGAGCGCGCGCATCGTTGGGCCAGAGCGAATTCGGCTTTTGGCTGGCGAGATACCGCATGATCGCGTTCGACTCCCAGAGCTTGAAGTCGCCGTCGACCAAGGTCGGCGTGCGACCGGTTGGGTTGAGCGCGAGATAATCCGGCGGCCGCGGCTTGGTCAGATCGATGAACTGCAATTCCAGCGGAATGCCGAGATGGGCCGCGACGGCGCGGACCTTCCAGGTGTTGGGTGATGGCGGAAATCCGTAGAGCTTCATGGTGTGCCTCCCTGGTTGATGACGCTTGGATTCTGTTGTGGGGTCACGACGCCGGCGTGATCCAGCCGACGCCGGCGCCGCCGGGCTCGGTGAGGATGGCGATGCGGCCGACGTTCGGCACCTCGAAGATCGGGCGCATCAGCTTGGCGCCGGCCGCTTCCGCCTTCTTCACCCGCGCGTCGACATCGTCGACCGCGAGATAGGACATCCAGCTCTCCGGCACGCCCTCGAAGCCGGGCCGATTTGTTGGAAACATGCCGCCGACCGGCTGGCCGCCGATGCTGGCGACCCAGTAGGTGGCGCCATCCTGCATGGGCATTTTCTCGAAGCTCCAGCCGACGGTCTGCTGATAGAATGTCTTGGCGCGCTCGACATCCTTGGTCAGCAGTTCGTTCCAATGGAAATGGCCGTGAGATGCCATGACTGACTCCTTCCTCGCCGAAGCACGGCGACGCGTCACATTGCAATTTCCGTCTTGAACCCGCCCCAGAACATGCGCTTGGCGTCGAACGGCATCGTCTTCGGGTCCATCATCTCGGCGAGCCGCTTGTCCTTCATCACCTTGGCCATCACGGCATCGCGCTGCTTGCGCGACTTGTAGACGATATAGGAGAACACCACGGTCTCGCCGCGCTTGAGCTTGACGCTGCGCGGAAACGAGGTGCGTTTTCCGACCTTCACGTCGTCGGCGACGCATTCCACGTAGTCGAGCGCGCCGTGATCCTTCCAGACCTTGCCGGCTTTGCGCGCCATTGCGAAATAGGCCTTCAGCTTCTTCTTCGGCACCGGCACCACAAATCCGTCGACATATGACATGGGAAAGTCCTCGTGATTGCAGATGCAAGCATCCGCCGCGTGCCCGATTGAACTACGATTGCTTTGCGGCGGAATGACAGCAGGGTTTTCGTTTCGACATCTCGTGGGTTGGCTCGTCGATCAGGCAAACAGCTTTTCGAGCTTGTTGAGCGCGCCGCTCCAGCCGGATTGATGGCGGTCACGGGCGGGCTCGTCGAAGAACTGCTCGTGAATGAGCGTCAGGATCGAGCCGTCGCCGTCGGGCTTGATCAGCACGGTGACCAGCGACTCCCGCTCCGGCGTGCTGCGCCACGCCCAGGTGAACTGAATCTTCTCGTTGCGTACCACCTCGCGATAGACGCCACCGACGTTGTGTTCCTCGCCGTCATCGGTGTGGAACTGAATGGCATAGCGTCCGCCGACCCGCACATCCAAGTCGGCGCGCGTCACCTTTCCGGACTCGGGGCCGAACCATTTCACGATTTGCGTGGGGTCGGTCCACGCGGCGTAGACTTTTTCCGCCGGCGCATTGAGACGACGTTTGAGGGTGAGGCTGGGCTTTTGGACGATGCTTCGGGCTGCGGTGGCCATGGGTCTTTCTCCACAAAGGCTGCTAGTCGGTCGAGTTGGGCATTCCAGAAACGCAGGTAACGGTCGAGCCAGTTCATGGCGTCTTCCATGGGCGTCGGCGCGAGCTGGCAGCTCACGATGCGCCCGCTCTTGCTGCGCCTGACCAGTCCGGCATCCGACAGCACGTCGAGATGCTTCATCACTGCCGGCAGCGACATCGCAAACGGTTGCGCCAGTTCGCTGATCGAGACCGCCTCGCCGCCGCTCAGCCGCGCCACCAGCGCCCGCCGGGTCGGATCGGACAGCGCCGCAAAGGTGCGGTCCAGGGCGAGGGCTTGCGGCTTGGGTTCGTGATACTTAACCATTTAGTTAAGTGTAGGCCAAGCGGCGATGACTTGTCAATTACCGGGTGGGTGATCGCGAAGCTGTGTGTGTCGCAGGCTGCTCGATGAAAATGTGCCGACCGTCCGCCAGGGCGTGCCCTGGCGTTAACCCACTGTTAACGGTCAGGTTTCGTTAAGACGCATCAGCTAAAGCAATGGGGTCGAGGACCGATCATGGCGTCGATTCCCAGCATCAACCTCGCGTCCAGCACCGCGCCGAACTGGCTGCAGGAGGCACAGGAATCGCTGATCGCTTCCGCCAGCGCCGGTGGCATGATTGGCGCGCTACAGAATGCCAAGAATCCCGGCAGCCTCAAATCCTTCCTGAACAAGAGCCTGAATAACGCGATGGGCTTTGCCTTGATTTCGCAAGGCACGCTCGAAGCTTCGATCAGCCTCGCCGGGCAGATGGGCGCGCAGGCGCTCCAGAAGCGGATCGCCGAGCGCACCGAAGCGGCCCAGGAGCAGTCCAGGCCGCCGAAGAACTGGACGCCGCCGCAGGGTCTCGATTCGACGATCTACTTCGGCGACGGCAGCTCGCTCGACACCACCCGGGACATCCTGACGCTTTCCGACGGCACGCAGATCGACACCAAGACCGGCAACGAATACGTCGATGAGCTTTCGGTGATCCGCATGGCCAACGGCTCCTATCTCGACACCCAGAGCAACATCCTGCACCTCGCCGACGGCACCAAGATCGACACCATCACCCATCTGGTCATCGCCTGAGCCCTTGCCCTGTTCGTAACGAGTTTCGCGTATGGACGTCGCCTCGATTGCCGCAGCCTTTATCGCCCAACAGGCCGGCGAATTGCAGATGGCGGTGGCGGCGAAGATGCTGCGCATGAACGCGGAAACCGGTGCCGCCGCCAATGCCGTAAAGCTAATAGAAGCCGCGCAGCAGAACTTCGATCGGCTCGCCAATGTCGCGGCCGGCCTCGGCGGCCACCTCGACATTTCGGTTTGAAATTCAAGGCGCGGTGATCGAAAGGTCAGGCCCGCGCCATGACGGCGGATGGCGATAGCAAAGCGTTAGCCGACGCCTCGCCAAGCTTACGCCAGCGCCAAGCTCAACGCTTCATGGAGTGAACTTCCAGACCCCTCGCCGGTGCTGCATCGCAGTGAGACGGACGAAACCCGCTATTTCGCAAGTGCCGCGGTGACGAGCCGCACCGCATCGTCGCTGGCCCATTCCGCCGGGCCCGCGAGGTAGGCGACCTCGCAGCCGTGCGGATCGACGATCAGCGTAGTCGGCATGCCGAACGCCTTGCCGACCACCTTCAGGTCCTGGAACACCTTGGCGGTGTTGTCGGCGTAGTAGGCGAGCCGCTCGACGCCGATCTCTTTCAGCCAAGCCTTCGGCTTTTCCGGGTCGCGGGTGTCGATGTTGATGGAGACAACCTCAAACGAGGGGCCCCCGAGCTTGGCCTGCAGCGCGTCGAGCGCCGGCATCTCCTTGCGGCAGGGCACGCACCAGGTCGCCCACAGGTTTAGGAGCACGGTCCGGCCGCGCCAATCGGCGAGGGTCTTTTCCGTCCCATTGCCGTCGTGGAAGGCCAGTGCCGGCAGCATTTTCGGCGTCTTCGCGACCGCCAGCGCCGCAACTTCCCCGCGGGCCAACGGCGCCATCCGGCCGGTGGTTTCCACCGCCGGTTTGCAGGCGGCCTCGACCACCGCATTGCCTGTCAGGCGGCCGATCCCGTATACCCCCGCCAGCCCGACCGCGACGCCGGCAACGCCTCCCAGAAGGACCACGGCCAGCCGTTTTTTGGCGTGACGGCGCGCGGCATCTTGCGGACTGTTCATGAAGCGGTGACCCTGGTGGCCAAGAAACCCAGCAAAAGATCCGGCAAGAGATTCGGCAACAACCGTGGCGCCGGCAACACGATGTGGGGCGGTCGTTTCGAGGCGGCGCCGTCCGCCATCATGCAGAAGATCAACGCCTCGATCGACTTCGACTGGCACCTCTACCGGCAGGACATCGCCGCGAGCAAGGCCCACGCCGAGATGCTGGCAAAACAGGGCATCATCACGGCCGAAGATGGCCGCAAGATCGTTCACGGTCTAGACACGATCCTGTCAGAAATCGGCACCGGCCGGTTCAAGTTCAAGCGGGCGCTTGAAGACATCCATATGAACGTCGAGAGCCGGCTGGCGGAATTGATCGGACCGGCCGCACGCCGGCTGCACACCGCACGCTCGCGCAACGACCAGGTGGCGACCGATTTCCGGCTGTGGGTGCGCGCGCGCATCGACGACATCGACGGGCTGCTCGGCGACTACCAGCGCGCGCTGGCCGAAAAGGCGCTGGAACACGCCGCGACCGTGATGCCGGGTTTCACCCATCTGCAAAGCGCGCAGCCGGTAACGTTCGGGCATCATCTGCTCGCCTATGTCGAGATGGCGCAGCGCGACCGCAACCGCTTCGCCGGCGCGCGCTCGCGGCTCAACGATTCGCCGCTTGGCGCAGCAGCCCTCGCCGGCACGTCGTTTCCGATCGACCGCCACATGACCGCGGAAGCGCTGGAGTTCGACGCCCCGATGGCGAATTCGCTCGATGCGGTGTCCGACCGCGACTTCGTGATCGAGGCGCTCGCCGCAGCGTCGATCGCGTCAGTGCACCTGTCGCGCTTCGCCGAGGAGATCGTGATCTGGACCTCACCGCTGGTCGGCTTGGTGAGATTGTCCGACAAGTTCACCACCGGCTCCTCGATCATGCCGCAGAAGCGCAATCCGGATGCCGCCGAGCTCGTGCGCGCCAAGACCGGCCGCGTGATCGGCGCGCTTAACGCGCTGCTGGTCGTGATGAAGGGCTTGCCGCTCGCCTACCAGAAGGACATGCAGGAGGACAAGGAAGGCACGATTGATGCGTTCGACGCGCTCGCGCTCTCGATCGACGCCATGACCGGCATGGTGCGCGACATGAAGCCCGACGTCGAGCGAATGAAGGTCGCAGCCGGCATGGGTTACGCGACCGCGACCGACCTCGCCGACTGGCTGGTGCAGACGCTGAAAATCCCGTTCCGGGAAGCCCATCACATGACCGGACGGATCGTCGCGAAGGCCGCGGAGGCGGATTTGCCGCTCGACCAGTTGCCGCTTTCGGAGATGACGAAGATCGAGCCGCGGATCTCCAAGGACGTGTCCGGCGTGCTCTCGGTCGAGCGCTCGGTGCGCAGCCGGACGAGCTTTGGCGGCACTGCACCCAAAAATGTGCGTGCGCAAGCCCGCAAGTGGCTGAACAAGCTCGGCCATGAGTGAGGGCCGCGTCTCGCGTCACCGAAAAGCACAACTCGCGCGCCGCGCCGTGGAAACGGCCGGTTCTGCGGCGGGGCCAATTCTAGACGCCAACGCGATGTCCCCGCTTAGCCTCGTTTCTGCCACGGGATTTGCTATGGTTCGCGCAACCGGGGAGCCGCGGTGACCAGATTCTCATACCTGTGCCTGGCGGCGATCGCTGCGGTTGCGGCCGCCGCGATGCTTTCGGCTTGTGGCCGCAAAGGTCCGCTCGATCCGCCCCCCGGGGGCATGGTGCTCGAGCAGCGACGAGGTGTGGCGCCCACAACCAGACGCGCCGGCGAGCCGCTGCCGCCGGAGTACGACGAGGAAGGCAAACCGGTCGCACCGCCGGGTCCCAAGCGGCGCATTCCCCCCGATTGGCTCATCGACTGAGCGTGCCATGCACCACTTCGCCTATCGCGACGGCGTGCTGCACGCCGAGGCGGTCAATCTCGCAAGCCTCGCGCAGGCGGTCGGGACCCCGTTCTATTGCTATTCCACTGCGACGCTGACGCGGCACTATCGCGTGTTCGCGCAAGCCTTCGCCGACGTGCCGGCGCTCGTCTGCTATTCGCTCAAGGCCAATTCCAACCAAGCAGTGATCGCAACCCTGGCGCGGCTCGGCGCCGGCGCCGACGTGGTATCCGAGGGCGAGCTCAAGCGCGCGCGCCTGGCCGGCATCGCGCCCGACAAAATCATCTTCTCCGGCATCGGCAAGACCGCGCGCGAGCTCGCGCTTGCGGTCGACGAAGGAATCTTTTGCATCAACGTCGAGTCGGAGGCCGAGTTGGCGCTGCTGTCCTCGATCGCCGCGGGCAAGGGCCGCGCCGTGAACGTCTCGCTGCGGATCAACCCGGACGTCGACGCGCTGACGCACGAGAAGATCGCGACCGGAAGCGCCGAAGACAAGTTCGGCATCCCCATCGGCCGCGCGCGTGACGTCTATGCGCAGGCCGCCAAGCTTCCGGGATTGAAGGTCGTCGGCGTCGACGTCCACATCGGCAGCCAGATCATCGACCTCGCGCCGTTTGAGACCGCCTTCAAGATGGCCGCCGACTTCGTGCGCGTGCTGCGCCGCGATGGCCATCACATCACCCATGTCGATCTTGGCGGAGGCTTGGGCATTCCCTACCACGAGGACAACGACCCGCCGCCCGATCCCGAGGCGTATGGTGCGCTGGTCAAGCGCGCGATGCATGGGCTCGACTGCAAGCTGATCTTCGAACCCGGCCGGCTGATCGTCGGCAACGCCGGCATCGTGGTGACCCGCGTGCTCCATCTCAAACACGGCGAGGCCAAGAACTTCGTCGTGGTCGACGCTGGCATGACCGAACTCATTCGCCCGACGCTGTACGACGCCCATCACAACGTCCGGCCGGTGGTGGAGCCGCAGCCGGACGCGCGCCGGGTGGTGGCGGACGTGGTCGGCCCGGTGTGCGAATCGGGCGACTTCCTCGCGCTCGACCGCCACCTGGTCGAGCCTAGGCCCGGCGACCTGCTGGCGATCATGTCGGCCGGCGCCTATGGGGCGGTCCAGGGCGGCACCTACAACACCCGGGCGTTGGCGCCGGAAGTGCTTGTGCGGGATGGCGAATGGGCGCTGGTGCGGCCCCGCCTTGAAGTGGACCAATTGATCGGCCTCGATCGCCTGCCGCCGTGGCTGTAGGGGCTGGCGACCTGCTCGTGCTATATTCGCGGCGTCCCCAGAGCACGCCGCCATGAACGATTTCTCTCGCATTTCGCAAAACCCCGCCGTGATGGGCGGCAAGCCTTGCATCCGGGGGCTTCGGGTGACCGTGGGCATGATCGTGGGTCAGATCGGAGCCGGTCGCACCATCGATGAGCTTTTGGTTGACTACCCCTATCTGCAACGCGAGGACATTCTGGAAGCGTTGCGCTATGCGGCATGGCGTGCGCAGGAGCGTGAGATCGAATTGACCAATTTGTGATGAGATTTCTGGTCGACATGAACTTGTCGCCCGGATGGGTTGCGTTCTTGATCAAATCTGGCTTTGAAGCCGTCCACTGGTCCGATATCGGACCGGCAGATGCGGCGGACGTCGAGTTGATGCGATGGGCTGCCACGCATGGACGTGTCGTACTAACAAACGATCTTGGCTTTGGCACCATATTGGCGGCAACCCAGCGGCGGAACCCCAGCGTCGTGCAGCTTCGCGGAGATATCCTGACGCCGGCCGTGATTGGGCCGTCGTTTCTGGCGGCTATCAGGCGAACTGCGACTGAGCTGGAAGAGGGTGCCGTGTTATCGGTCGATGCCGGACGCGGCCGGCTACACATCCTGCCGTTTTCTCGCTAGCTGTTAAGCCCCTGTGCGATATCGTGATTGTGGGTTGATCTGTCCGCCTTGAAGTGGACCAATTGATCGGCCTCGATCGCCTGCTGCCGTGGCTGTAGGGGCTGGCGTGCATTTTGCTTGGATGGCTTGAACCAAGGCTCGTGTTACAGTGTTTTCAATTGAGTCTCACCCCCGTCCCGGAGTGCCCTTGACCGCCGCTGCACCCGACCGACCCGATGGCGAACGGCTGGCGCGCAGCGGCGGAGCCATGCTGGCGCGCGCGCTGCGACGCGCCCGCTGGTCGATCTTCTGGGAGCGGCTGTGGCCGGCGCTGGCCGCGATCGTGACCGCGCTCGGCCTGTTCCTGGCGCTGTCGTGGCTCGGCCTCTGGCTTTGGTTGCCGCCGCTCGGGCGCGCGATCGGGTTGGTCTCGTTCGGCGTGCTGGCTGTGGCGGCGATCGTGCCACTCCTCTTCGTGCGCCGGCCAAGCGCGATCGACGGGTTGCGGCGGCTCGACCGCAACAGCGTCTTGCCGCACCGGCCGGCGACCGCGATCGCCGACCAGATGGCGCCCGAGGCCGCCGACCAGTTCGCGGTGGCGCTGTGGCGAGCCCATGTGGAGCGCGCGCTGCGCGCCGCCCGCGCGCTCAAGGCCGGCCGGCCGGCGCCGCGGCTGGCGTGGCGCGACCCATTCGCGTTGCGCGCGCTGGTGCTTTTGCTCGCGGTCACGACCTTCATCGCCGCCGGCTCCGAACGCAACCGGCGCGTCGCCGCGGCGTTCGACTGGACCGGCATGGTGGCGCAGCCGAACTTCCGCATCGACGCCTGGGTGACGCCGCCGGGCTATACCGGGCGGCCGCCACAGATTTTGCCCGGGCTGCGACCCGGCGAGCCGTCTCAGGCGCGCGCGCAGGGCTCCGTGACGGTGCCGGCCGGCTCGACGCTGGTCGTGCGTTCCACCGGGCAGTCCGGGCTCGATATCGCCACGACCGGCGGCGTCGCCGAAACCGCGGGCGATTCCAGGCCGCAGGCCCCGAAGGGCACCGAGGAGCGCCGCTACGCCATTACCGATGCCGGCAGCGCGACGGTGCGCGGGGTCGGCGACAAGCTGACCTGGACCTTCAGCGTGATTCCCGATCGCCCCCCGACCATCGCGCTGACCAAGGAGCCTGAGAGCCAGCTTCGCGGCTCACTGCTGCTCGCCTATAAGATCGAGGACGACTACGGCGTGACCGACGCGCAGGCGACGTTCGAGCGCAAGCCAGAGGCAACCGCGCCAGTCAAACCGCCGCGCCCGCTGTTTGGCGCACCCGAATTCACGCTGGTGCTGCCGCAGGCGCGCACCCGCAGTGGCGTCGGGCAGACCATCAAGGATCTGACCGAGCATCCCTGGGCCGGCGTCGACGTGACCATGACGCTCGTGGCCCGCGACGAGGCCAACAACGAGGGCCGAGCGGCCCCGCAGGAACTGCGGCTGCCGGAGCGGCCATTTGCGAAACCGCTGCCGCGAGCGCTGATCGAGCAGCGCCGTGTGCTCGCGCTCGACGCCCATGCCAAGGACCGTGTGCTGCTGGCGCTCGACGCGCTTTCGATCGCGCCCGAGCGCTTTACGCCGGAGAAGAACATCTACCTCGGCTTGCGCTCCATTTACTGGCAGCTCGAACGCGCCCGGAGCGATGACGGGCTGCGCGACGTGGTGGCGCGACTGTGGCAGATGGCGGTGCAGATCGAGGACGGCAACATCTCGGAGGCCGAAAAATCCTTGCGGGCCGCGCAGGACGCCTTGCGCGAGGCGCTGGAACGGGGCGCAACCGACGAAGAGATCAAGAAGCTGATGGACGACCTGCGGGCCGCGCTCGACAAGTTCCTGCAGGCGCTGGCCGAGGAGCTGCGCAAGAACCCGCAGATGGCTCGTCCGCTTGATCCCAACTCGATGCGCAACCTGCGCTCGCAGGACCTGCGCAACATGCTCGACCGCATGGAGCGGCTGGCGCGCTCGGGCGCGCGCGACGCGGCGCGGCAGATGCTGGAGCAACTCCAGCAGATGCTGGAGAACCTGCAGATGGCGCGGCCGGGCGGCCAGATGGGCGAGGACGGCGACGACATGCAGTCCGCGCTCGACGAGCTCGGCGACATGATCCGCAAGCAGCAGCAATTGCGCGACCGCACCTTCCGCCAAGGCCAGGAGCAGCGCCGTCAGCAGCGCGGCCAGCGCGGCCAGCAAGGACAACAGGGCCAGCAGGGCGACCCCAACCAGATGGGTGAGCTCCGGCAGGACCAGCAGGCGCTGCGTGAGCAGCTCAACAAGCTGCTCGAGGAATTGCGCAAGCGCGGCTTCCCGCAGCCCGGCCAGGACGGCCAACAAGGTCAACAGGGCCAACAAGGTCAGCGAGGGCAGGGCCAGCAGGGCGGCGAGATGGATCAGCTCGGCAGCGCCGGCGAGGCGATGGGCGACGCGCAGGGCCAGCTCGGCGACGGCAACGCCGACGGCGCGGTCGACTCGCAGGGCCGCGCGCTCGAGGCGCTGCGCCGCGGCGCCCAGGGGCTCGCGCAGTCGATGCAGCAGATGATGGGAATGGGACAGGGGCAGGGTCCGGGTAATCCGGGCCGCATGGGCCGCGAGCGCGCCAACCAGAACACCGACCCGCTCGGCCGTCCGCTACGCGGGCGTGACTATGGCGACGACACCACGGTCAAGGTGCCGGGCGAGATCGACGTGCAGCGCGCACGCCGCATTCTGGAAGAGCTGAGACGCCGTTTCGGCGAGCAATTCCGTCCGCAACTCGAGCTCGAATACATCGAGCGGCTGTTGAAGGATTTCTGAGAGCGGTTACGGCAAGATTTCCTTCCGATCGCGCAGGCGCGCTGCGAGGTTTTCGCGCATATCGCCGAGCAGCCCCGCCTCGGCTGCGGTGATGACCTGGATCAGCTCATCGGCTTCCGCGAGCCGGGCAACCGTGACGTAGTCGGCGCCCGCCGCATAGAGCTGCTCGGTCTCCGCCAGAACATCGGCGGTGGCAACGACCTTTGCGGTCGGGTTCATTTTGCGAATCTGCCGGACCAGCTTCTCGTTGGTGGTGCCTTTGAGCAGCGAGTCGGGGATGCTGCAGATGATGATTTCGGCTTCGGACACGCCAGCGTGCGACAGGCTTTCGACGTGCGAGACGTCGCCGTAATAGACCTTCACATTGCGGATCTGCAGCGCGTGGTAGACGTCAGGATTGAAGTCGACGACGCACACCTGCTCGAGCAGCGCGGCGTGGCGCCGTTCGAGCTCGCTCAGGAACGAACTCGCGACGCGGTAGAAGCCCAGAACGACAATGCGGCGCTTGCGCTCGGCGGCGCTATTGGCGTCGGCCGGCCGGTGATCGAGATCGCTCAGCCCGATCCGCTTGAGTGCCGGGATTGCCAGGCGGGTGAGCTGGTCGCTGCGCATCATCAAAAAGCTGCTCATCACCGCAAGCACGACGAAGGCGAGCGATGCCGCGCTGGCGATCGAGGGACTGGCATGCCCGGACTGCACGCCGACCTGGATCAGCACCAGTGAAAATTCGCTGATCTGGGCGAGATTGATGGCCGGCACGAGGCTCGCGCGCAATCCCTGCCGCATCAGGTAGAGCGGCAGAACCACCGTCAAGAAGCGGCTTGCCACCGTGAAGACAACGAGCACCGCGACGTGCCCCACCACCGTGCCGGTCGGCAGCGGGATCATCATGCCGAGCGCCACGAAGAACAGCGTGATGAAGAAGTCCCGGAGCGACGTTACCTTGGCGGTGACGTCGAGCGCGTAGGGGAAGGTCGAAAGCGAGACGCCCGCGATCAACGCGCCCATCTCGCGCGACAGGCCGAGCACATGAGCAAGTTCGGCGACCGCGAAACACCAAGCCAGCGCGCCGACCAGGACCAGCTCCGGCAGGTGCGCGATCAGCTGAAACAGATGCGGCAGCGTGAAGCGGCTGATCAGCAGTGCAGTGGTCAAGAGCACGCCGACCCGCATGACCGACAGCAGCGCCACGCCGAACTGCAGGTCGTCCAAGCTCGGTTGGATCGCGAGGAACAACACCGCAAACAGGTCCTGCAGCACCAGAATGCCGATCGTGATGCGCCCCGGAAGCGTGTCGAGCTCGAACTTTTCGTAGAGCACCTTGACGATGATCACCGTGCTGCTGAGCGCCACCGCCGCGGCAAGGTAGAGCGCGTCGAAACGGCCGCCGCCGAGCGGCAGTCCGATCAGGATAAACAGCACGAGCGCAAGCCCGAACGAGCCGAAAATCTGCGTGGCCGACGTAATCAGGATCACCTTGCCGGCGCGCACGATTTTTTTCAGGTCAATTTCCAGGCCGATCATGAACAGCATGAAGATCAGGCCGAGCTCGGCGATGATGTTGATCGACTGCTCGGATTTCACCCAAGCGAGCCCGGACGGACCGAGCACGAAGCCCGCGACCAGATAGGCCAGGATCAGCGGCTGGCGGAGAAGATGAGCGGCCACGCCGAACAGCCACGCCATCACGATGGACAGCGCCAAGTCGTGGATCAGCTCGTGCATCAGCGCCCCGGAAAGCCTCGGTTTGGCATCAGGTTAGGCCCTGCTCCTGCAATAGGCCATCCCGGCGCGCGTCACGGCGTGCTCCGTGCCGACCCGGTCGGTGCGACAGTTCCGTTTGGAACGCCGAACGTCGCCTGCGGCGCTGCGAAACCGGCGACGGCGAACTCGCCCAGCGGCTCCAGGACGGATTGGCAATGCCGCGCGAATTCGGCTGACGCGATGATGCTGCGCCCGAGCTTGCTCGCGAGGTTCTCCAGGCGAGCAGCGAGATTGACCGCCGGGCCGATGCAGGTGAAGTCCAGACGATTCTCGCTCCCGATGTTGCCGTTCAGCACGTGACCGAGATGGAGCGCGGCGAGTGTCATGCGGATTCCGCTTTCTGCGGTTCGGCAATTCTAGCGATGCCGGCAGGCCGACTTCTACCGGTTGCGGCCGCCAAGCGCGGCCGCGACGGCGAATCGGATTTCGGCGACGGTAAAGGGCTTGGCGATCACGTCGCGGATCAGCGCGTCGAGGCCGGACGCGCGATCGCGCTGGTCGGCATAGCCGGTCATCAGGATGATCGGCACGTTGGGGTAGTCGCGTGCCGCCGCCAGCGCCAGCGCAATTCCGTCCATCACCGGCATCTTGATGTCGGTCAGGACGAGATCGAAGCGCCCGCCATCGCGCTCGAGAGCGTCGAACGCTTCCGCGCCGTCGGCGGTGACCACGACCTGGTGGCCGTCCTCGAGCAGCGCGCGGCGCACCAGCGTGCGCACTGGCTCTTCGTCCTCGGCGATGAGGATCCGCGCCATCGCCGGCCTCAGCGCGGGCCCGCCGCGGCGTCCCGGCGGTTGAAGAAGCGCACTTGCACGTCATGGACGTCGCCCGGTGGCGAGGCCAGCCGCGTCCGCAACGGCAATGTCTCGCCGGGGCCGAGCACCGTCTGCGCTGGCATTGCGGTCCAGGAGTAGACTTCGACGCCCGCGGCGTTGCGCAACGCAAAGCGAAGCCGCGGCACCTCGACCGCGGTCGGCACGACGTTCGCGATCGCGCCCTCGACCGTCAGCACCGGCACGCCGTCTTGCGTGTCGTTCGCGATCCGGATGTCGGTGAACACCAGGCCGCGCACATTCACCGGCAGCCCGATCGCGGCATAGAGCGATGCCATCTGCGGCATGTGCCGGACGATGTCTTTGCGCCAGCCAATGATCGTCGCGCAAACCGCGACCAGCACCAGGATGCCAGCGGGCAGCCGCGACTTGAGCGTCATGATGCGGCGCCGGGGTGCGGCGGCGCTGGCCGGCATGCGCCGGGCAGCCACGCTCTCGATGTCTTCGGGCTCGCTTGCGATTGTGGCGGGATCGCTCGCGGCGGCGTTGGCCGCCTGATCGGCGAGCGGTGGCGCTTCGACGGCCGGGGTCTTGATCTCGGACAGGGCGGGCGCCGCGGGGTCGGAGGACTCGGGGGTCGGGCCGGCAGGAGCGGGGGGCCCATCGTCGGTGCCGGCCGGGGTGGTCATGCCGGGCGGAGACGCGTTGCCAGTGGCCGGCAAGGCCGGCGGCGCGGCAGACTCGGCCGGTGGTTCCGCACCCGTTCCCTCGGCCGGCAGATCGGCAACGCTCGCCGGGCGCGCGGATCCGGCAGGCGTCGCTGAGGGGGCTGCGCGGGCGCCGAACTCCTCGCGGAATGCGGCTTCCTCACGCGCGACATCGAACGGCGCGGGTTGCAACTCGGACGCCTGCGCAAACCAAACGTTCTTGCAACGGGCGCAACGCACCGACCGACCCGTCGTGCCGATGGTGGCGGGATCGAGCTGGTAGGATGTCGCGCATTTCGGACAAAGCAGCTGCATCGATTCGCGCCCGGTGGCTCGGTGCCGACCCTAACAGCCGTCCGTTAATGGATTGGAAACCATGAAAGTGCAGGCCGGACCTGGAGATTCTCGCCCTGATATCCGGTTGATGCCGCATGAATGGCGACCTGATTTGGCCGCCGTCCGCGGTATTGTGGCGGCAGGCGAATCACGGGGCGCGGATCCGAAGACACGGAGAAGGCGTGGTCCGATTCGAAAACGTAGGCTTGCGCTACGGGCTTGGTCCGGAGGTGCTGCGCGACCTCAGCTTCCAGATCGAGCCGCATACGTTCCAGTTCCTCACCGGTCCGTCGGGCGCCGGCAAGACCTCGCTGCTGCGGCTGCTGTTTCTGTCGATCCGTCCGACGCGCGGCCTGATCTCGGTGTTCGACTACGACACCGCCACCTTGACCAAGGATGATCTTGCGACGTTGCGCCGGCGCATCGGAATCGTATTCCAGGACTTTAGGCTGCTCGACCACCTGACGACCTACGAGAATGTGGCGCTGCCGTTCCGGGTGATGGGGAGGGACGAGGCGAGCTATCGCAACGAGGTGATGGAACTGCTGCACTGGGTGGGACTCGGCGAGCGCATCGGGGCGTTGCCGCCGGTGCTCTCGGGCGGCGAGAAGCAGCGCGCAGCCATCGCGCGCGCGGTGATCGGACGGCCGCAGCTTCTGCTCGCCGACGAGCCGACCGGCAACGTCGATCCGAACCTCGCCCAGCGCCTGTTGCGGCTGTTCATCGAATTGAACAAGTCCGGCACCTCGGTGGTGATCGCGACCCACGACATCGCCCTGATGGACCAATATGACGCTCGGCGCCTCGTGCTGCACGAGGGCCGGCTGCACGTGTACGATTGAGGCGGCGATGACGGAACTGCGCATGGATGACGGGACGGCGCCCCGCATGGCGGGCCTGCTGCCGCCGGCGGAATCGGCGATCGTGCCGAAGCAATCGATCGCCGGGCGAGCGCTCGTCGCGGTGGTCGCCATCATGACCTTCCTGGCCTCGCTCGCCACCGGATCGGTCATGCTGGTGCGCTCGGCCGCGGTCGCCTGGCAGTCCGACGTGGCGCGCGAGATCACAATCCAGATCCGGCCGGTGGAGGCGCGCAATACCGAGAACGAAGTGCAGCGCGCCGTCGAGATCGCCCGCAATTGGCCGGGACTGGCCGCGGTCCGGCCCTACACCAAGGAGGAATCGGCGCGTCTGCTCGAACCCTGGCTCGGGAGCGGGCTTTCGCTCGACGATCTGCCGGTGCCGCGCATCGTCGTGGTCAGACGTGCACCGGGGGCGTCGGTCGATCTCTCGGCGTTGCGCCGGTCTTTGACCGAGCAGGTCGCGGGCGCGACCCTCGACGATCATCGCGCCTGGACCGATCGGTTGCGCACCATGGCAAACGTGTCGGTGTTCGCGGGCATCGGGATTCTCATCTTGGTGCTGGCTGCGACCGTGCTGTCGGTGGCGTTCGCCACCCGCGGGGCGATGGCCACCAACCGGCCGATCGTGGAAGTGCTGCATTTCATCGGCGCCAAGGGCGGTTACATCGCGCGCCAGTTCCAGCGGCACTTCCTGATGCTGGGCCTGCAGGGCGGCCTGATCGGCGGCGGGCTGGCGATGCTGGTGTTCGCGGTCGCGGGCCTTGCCGCCGACCTCAGTCTTGGCACCGCGGGCGGCGAACAACTCGCCGTCTTGTTCGGGCGGTTTTCTCTTGGTCTGTATGGGTATCTCGCGATTCTCGCCCAGATCGTGCTGATCGCGGCGGTGACCGCGCTGACCTCGCGGCGAACCGTCGACCGAACGCTGGAGACCGTCGAATAGCGTGCCGGGCATCCGGGTGCCGCATTTTGCGCTATGATTGCGGGGGGAATCGAGTCTGATGCAGTCTGTCGGCTCAGAAACCGCGGCAGGGAATGCTGGCGCGAAACCTTCGCCGCCGCGGCGCGGCGGGCTGCGGCTTGCGGTCATCAGTATCGGTCTTGCCATGGCCCTGTTTTGCGCCGGCTTTTTCTGGTTCGTGCAGGCCTTGCCGATGGTCGAAGCGGCGCCGGCTCACAGGGCCGAAGGCATCGTGGTCCTTACCGGCGCGGCGTTCCGCATCGGCGATGCGCTTGACCTGCTTGCGTCCGGGCACGGCAAGCGTCTGCTTATCACCGGCGTGAATCCGCTGACGCGCTCGCGCGAAATATCGAGTCTCATGCCGGAGCATCGGCGATGGTTTGCCTGTTGCGTCGATCTCGATCATTCCGCCACCAACACCATCGGCAACGCCATCGAGACGCGGCGCTGGGTGAAGGCGCGCAACTTCAAGTCGCTGATCGTCGTGACCTCGAATTTCCACATGCCGCGCGCCATGGCCGAACTGGCGCACCAACTGCCAGACGTGACGCTCGAGCCGTTTCCGGTGGTCTCCGACAAGGTGCGGGTGGAGACCTGGTGGTCGAACCCATCGACCGCGAGGCTCCTGTTCTTCGAATATCTGAAGTATATCGTCGCCGGAGCCCGCATCCGGCTTCAGCCTGCCGTGGCTTGAGCCGGCGGCCCCATTGTCCTGACGCGTAGCGGTCCGATCGTGGTCATCGTCCGGTCCATCCTGTTCAACATCTTGTTCTACCTTAATCTGGTCGTGCTGCTGTTTGTGGCGCTGGCGACACTCGTGATGCCGCGCCGCGCCGTGCTGAAAATGGCCGAGCTCTGGGGCCGGATCAGCGTGTGGCTGTTGCGGGTTGTCTGCGGCACCCGGTTCGAGGTGCGCGGGCTTGAACGGCTTCCGGACGGCATCTTCAAGAGGCCGCTCATTATCGCCGCCAAGCACCAGTCCACGTTTGAGACATTCGCTCTGTTGCGCTGGTTCGAGGACTTCACCTTCATCGTGAAGCGCGAGCTGATGTGGCTGCCGATCTTCGGCTGGTGCATGTGGAAGGGCGGCATGGTCCCGGTCGATCGCGGCGGCGGCTCGCAGGCGCTTAGCGCGATGACCGCGCGCGCCAAGCAAGAGATCCGCAGCGGACGCCAGCTTGTCATCTTTCCTGAAGGCACGCGCCGGGCGCCCGGCGCCGAGCCGAGCTACAAATTTGGCGTGGCGCATCTCTACGCCGAGATCGGCGTGCCCTGCGTGCCGGTCGCGCTGAACTCCGGACTGTTCTGGCCGCGCCGCGCGTTGCTGCGCTATCCGGGCACCATCGTGGTCGAATTCCTCGATCCGATCCCGCCGGGTCTGCCGATGGATGTGTTCTTCCGGCGATTGCGCGACGACATCGAGACTGCGACCGCCCGGCTGGTGGCCGAAGGCCGTACCGAGCTGGCGCGCAGCGGCCGTCCGCTCGCGCGGTCCGCGGCGGAATGAAACGTCAACCCGCGACTGCGTGGGTGTCGTGCGGGCCTTTGAGGCGCTCCGCGAGAATATGCAGGTCGTGATCGATGATATTGAGCGCTTCAAGCGCCTTCACCGTCTCGATCACGTAGTCGCGGTTGTTTCCGGAGCGGCCACGGGCTTGGCGGACGATCTGAAGCTGGCGGTCATGGCTTAGCCTCGCGGCGTATTGCACATGGCCGCGATCAACCACGTAGCAAAGCGCGTCGACCCGCCGCTCCGGCGTGCCGGCAAGCCATATGCCGCGCACCACTTCTCGGTAGACAGCGGTGGTCTGCTCGCGCCCGCGCAGATAGGCGAGCGTGGCCGCACGCTGTCTTGCCGCAATTCGATAGGCGATGCCGCGGCAGGCTCCACCGAAATCGAGACCGAGCACGAGACCCGGCCGCTCCGGCGTGCCCCGGTGATCGAAGGAATAAATGCAGAGCGAGCGATGCAGTCCGATGGTGTGCGCTGGAATCCGGTCGAGATATTCGAAACCCGGCCGCCAGATCAGCGAGCCGTAGCCGAACACCCACAGGTCCTCGGTCACGTGGTCGAAGCTCAAGTCCAAGTCGTCAGGTCCAAGCGGTCAGGTCCGAGTCTTCAAGTCCAAAGTCTTCTAGTCCGAGTCTTCATGTCCAACTCCAATCCAAGCAATTCAATTCCCGAATAAGCCGCTATCAGGCCGCATCGGCGGCGGCAATGGTCTGGACATTCGTTACAAAACAGAACAATGGTCATTCATTGAAACGCCTTATTCGGCCGCTTCACAACTCCATGGTCGAGCCCAACCTTTTTTCGCGCCATCGCCGCTGGCCGCTGCTGCTGATCGTCCTGATCCTTGCGCTCGCCGGGCTGTGGAGCGGCTTCTGGTACTACGGCGTGGGCGTCGCCGAGCGCACCGTTGAAGGCTGGAAGGCGCGCGAGGCGCGGGCTGGACGTGTCTACACGTGCGCGACGCAGCAGATCGGCGGCTTTCCCTTCGGCATCAACATTCGCTGCGCCGACGCCGCGGCCGAGCTGACTTCGACTCGGCCGCCGCTTGCCGTCAAGGCCAAGGATATTCTGATCTCGGCCTCGGTGCTGCAGCCGACGCTGCTCAAGAGCCAGATCATCGGTCCGGTGACCGTCGCAGACCCCGGCCAGCCTCCTCACCTCGCCGCAAAATGGCGGCACGCGGAGACTCAGGTGCGAGGGCTACCGACCTCGCCCGAGCAGGTCGTGATCGCGATCGAAGAACCGGTGGTCGACTTCCTGCCGGAGCAGAACGTTTTCAAGGCCAAGCGGGTCGACATCAACGGCCACATGCTCGCCGGGACCGTGCGCGACAATCCGGTGATCGAGGTCACGCTGAAGCTGGCCGCGGCTTCCGCGCCATATTGGCACTCGGCCGCGGCCATCCCGACTGACGCCGAGATCGTATTCGTGTTGCGCGGCTTGAAGGATTTTGCGCCCAAGCCATGGCCGGCGAGGTTCCGCGAGCTGCAGGCGGCCGACGGCCGCATCGAGGTCAAGAGCGCGCGGGTGCAGCAGGGCGAGACCATTGCGGTCGCAAACGGCGCGCTCGGCCTGTCGCCGACTGGCCGGTTGGATGGCCAGCTTCGGCTCACGGTCGCCAATCTTGACAAGATTCTGCCGGCACTCGGGCTCGACCGCCTGCTCGCGGAACAGGCCAAGCCGAACCGGCTGAATGAGGCGATTGGCGCGCTCGACCGCCTCGTTCCCGGACTTGGCGGCGTGGCGCGGCAGAACGCCGGGCCGGCGATCGTCGCCGGCATCAACCTGATGGGCCAGCCGACCGAGCTTGAAGGCCGGCGCGCGGTGATGCTGCCGCTGCGCTTCAACAATGGCGCAGTGTCGCTCGGCGCGCTGCCGGTCGGCCACGTCCCGCCGCTGTTTTGAATCTAATTTTGCTTTGTGTCCCGGGCGCAGCGCAGCGCGCGGCGGTGCGCTGCAGACCCGGGACCGTCACGAACTCGAAGTTTGGTGCGGTCCCGGATCGGCGCAGCGTTCGCTGAGCTCACGCTGCACCGCGTCCGGGACACGGGCCATCACTCGTTGTCCGCGGCATACGGCCGCGGCAACGGCTCGGCAGGCAGGCTCGGATGCGGCCGGCCGAAATCGGGGGCGGCCGAGTCCTGCCCGATCTCGACGATGCCGCGGCGGATGGCGCGCGTGCGCGTGAAGTGATCGAACAGCGCCTGCCCATCGCCGGCGCGCATCGCGCGAGTGAGCGCCGAAAGGTCCTCGTTGAAGCGGCCGAGCATCTCCAGCACCGCCTCCTTGTTGGCGAGGAACACGTCGCGCCACATGGTCGGGTCGGAGGCGGCGATGCGGGTGAAGTCGCGGAAACCGCCGGCGGAAAATTTCAGCACTTCGGAGCGCGTCACCTCGGAGAGTTCGTCGGCGGTCCCGACGATCGTGTAGGCGATCAGGTGCGGCAGGTGACTGGTGATGCCGAGCACGAGGTCGTGGTGGTCGGCCGGCATGCTCTCGACGTTGGCGCCGAGCGCCCGCCAGAACGCGGCGAGCCGCTCGACCGCCGCTGGGTCGGTGTGCTCGGAGGGCGTGAGAATGCACCAACGGTTGACGAACAGCTCGGCGAAGCCGGCGTCGGGCCCGGAATGCTCGGTGCCGGCGACCGGATGCGCGGGCACGAAATGCACGCCTTTGGACAGGTGAGGGGCCATGTCGCGCACCACTGCGCCCTTGACCGAGCCGACGTCGGAGAGGGTCACGCCCGGCGCTAGATGGCGGCCGATCTCACGCGCGACCGCTTCGCAGGCGCCGACCGGGACGCAGACGATGACGAGGTCGGCGCCGGCGACGGCGGCGGCATTGGTTTCCACCACTTGATCCGCGATGCCGAGCTCGGCCACGCGCTTGCGGGTCGCCGTCGTGCGCGCGGTGGCGGTGATCGAGCGCACCGCGCCCCGCGCGCGCGCAGCTCGAGCGATCGAGGAGCCGATCAGGCCCGTGCCGATCAGCGCAAGGCGGTTGTAGATCGGTTTGTCGAGCTTGGTCACCAAACCTCTCCGCGCACTCGGCCTGCTCCCTCCCCCCTTGAGGGGGATGGATGGGGAGGGGGGTAACTTGAATTGATGGGCCAGGGAAGAAGCATACTCCCCTCCCGCCTCACTTCGCTCGCCGACCTCCCCCTCAAGGGGGGAGGTGAAGAGCGCATGCCGATCCGCCGTCGCATTACTTTGACGCGCCCAAAAACTCCGCCAGCGCCTGCACCACAAGGCGGTTGGCCTCCTCGGTGCCGACCGACATGCGGAGCGCATTCGGCAGCTTGTAGGCACCGACCTGGCGCAGCACCAGGCCGCGCTTGAGCAGAAAGGCATCGGCGTCCTTGGCGGTGCGGCCTTGGTCGGGGGGGAAGTGGATCAGGATGAAGTTCGCAGCGCTCGGCGTCACCTTCAGTCCGAGCTTGCCGATTTCATTGCTGAGCCAGGGGAGCCATTTCGAGTTGTGCTCACGCGAGTAGTCCTGATGCGCGGTGTCTTCGATTGCGGCGATCCCAGCCGCGATCGCAGGCAGGTTGACGTTGAACGGCCCACGGATGCGGTTGACCGCATCCACCACGTGGGCTGGGCCGTACAGCCATCCCAGGCGAAGCCCGGCGAGCCCGTGAATCTTGGAAAACGTCCGCGTCATCACGACGTTGTCGCTGGTGGCGACCAGTTCGATTCCGGATTCATAATCGTTGCGCTGGACATATTCGGCGTAGGCCGCGTCGATCACGAACAACACATGCGGCGGCAGGCTGTTGTGCAGGCGTTTGACCTCGTCGAACGGCACGTAGGTCCCGGTCGGATTATTGGGATTGGCGAGGAAGATCATTTTGGTCTTTGGCGTCACCCGCTTGAGAATTTCGTCGACATGGGCGGTGTACTCGATCTCCGGCGCGATCACGGGCGTGGCACCGGTGCCGCGCGTCGCGATCGGGTAGACCAGGAAGCCATGGGTTGTATGGATCGCCTCGTCGCCGTCGCCGAGATAGGCGCGCGCCAGCAGGTTCAGCAAATCGTCGGAGCCGGCACCGCAGACGATGCGGCCGGGATCGAGGCCGAAGACGCGGCCGATCGCCTCGCGCAGGTCAGCGGCCGACCCGTCCGGGTAATCCTCCAGATGTTTGCCGGCGGCGTTGTAGGCGGCGATCGCCTTCGGGCTTGGGCCGAGCGGCGACTCGTTCGACGACAGCTTGAACACCCGCGCCGCGCCCGGCGCGGAGCTGCGGCCCGGCACGTAGGCGTCGATGTCGAGCACGCCCTTGCGCGGTTCTGGACGGGTGGCGGTCATTCGCGTTCCTTGGGACCGGTCAGCGGCACGGCCTACTCGGCCGGCACCTTGTAACGGTTCGCGTGACTGCCGACGAGAGCCGTCGAGCGCACCGAGGCTCCGGTCTGAACCAGCGCCGACGTGATCTCGGCAAGCTTCCCGCCGGGCGGCACCGAGACCAGCAGGGCGGCGCCGTCGAAGGCTCGGTCCGGCACGGCGATCACCTCGGCGAGCGCCGCGACCGCCCGTGCCGCAGGCGCCCCCCAGCCGGACACCCGCACGCTCCACATCTCGACCTCGGTCACCATCGTATCGGGCGCCGCGCGCGAGACCACGAACACATGCAGCGGTGCCGGATGATGGGGGCGATCGACGAATGGCAGCCGCGCGATGATCTTCGGCGCGCTGTCGAATTCCAGCGCCGTCCACCAGGCGGCGCCGCCGGCGGTGGCAAAGGCCGGAACCAGTCCCAGGTCGCCCTTGGATTCCGACACCGCGGCCACCACGCTGGCCGCGCCCATGTGCGGCACGAACGGCACCGTGAAGCCGAAATGAAATCGCGCGCTGTCGCGCATCAGCGCGTCGCCGGTCGACAGATCGGCGTGCAGCGAGAACGGCGCCTGCACGTGGGTAAAGGTGGCGATGATCACGCGCCAGATGCTCTCGGCGGTGTCGAGCGGCAGGATGCCTTTGTGCCGCTGCACCAGCCGCCGCATCATGTCGGCCTCGCGCGCCGGCCGGAACGCGGAGCCCGATTCCTGGGTCTGCTTGGTCGCGATCAGGCGGTCGATGATTTCGCCGCGCTTCATCAGCAGGCCATGCATGGCCTCGTCGATGCGGTCGATCTCCTTGCGGAGTTCGCCGAGCGAAGGCGCGTCGGTGGGCGGCTTTGCCATCGCGTAAATCCGTCATGGCCGGGCTTGTCCCGGCCATCCACGTCTTGAGATAACGACGTTTCTAAAGGCGTGGATGCCCGGCACAAGGCCGGGCATGACGAATCCTACGAAATCAAAGTAAACGTTGACATGGAACGGCCCTGATCCCTACCTAAGCGGCGGAAACGTTAAGCTTTTTCGTTCTATCGGGCATGGCATGGTCGATCTCACCACGGCGCCTGAAGTTGCTGGCCGCGTGCCCGAAGCGGAGCATCCGCGCGACTCGCTGGTGGTGTGCTTCGGCGCCGACAAGCCGCTGAAGCTCGACGCCGGCGTCGAGCTCACGCCGTTCCAGATCGCCTACAAGACCTACGGCACGCTCAACGCCGATCGCTCCAACGCGGTGCTGATCTGCCACGCGCTTACCGGCGACCAGCACGTGGCGAGCGTGCACCCGGTAACCGGCAAGCCCGGCTGGTGGGAGACCATGGTGGGACCCGGCAAGCCGATCGACACCGAGCGCTATTTCGTGATCTGCCCGAACGTGGTCGGCGCCTGCATGGGCACCACCGGCCCGGCCGCGGCCAATCCCCGGACCGGCAAGCCCTGGGGGTTGGAGTTTCCCGTCATCACCGTCCGCGACATGGTGCGGGCGCAGGCCATGCTGCTCGACGAACTTGGCATCGACTCGTTGTTCTCGGTGGCCGGCGGGTCGATGGGCGGCATGCAGGTGCTGCAATGGGCCGCGAGCTTTCCGCGCCGGGTGTTCTCCGCGCTGCCGATCGCCTGCTCGACCCGCCACTCGGCGCAGAACATCGCGTTCCACGAGGTCGGCCGCCAGGCGGTGATGGCCGATCCGGAATGGCGCGGCGGCCGCTACCTGATCGAGGGCACCAATCCTCGGCGCGGGCTCGCGGTCGCGCGCATGGGTGCGCACATCACCTATCTGTCGGACCCGGCGCTGCACCGCAAGTTCGGCCGCAAATTCCAGGATCGCGAGAACCCGACGTTCTCGTTCGATGCCGATTTCGAGGTGGAGTCCTATCTGCGCCATCAGGGCAGCTCGTTCGTCGAGCGTTTCGACGCCAACTCCTATCTCTATCTCACCCGCGCCATGGACTATTTCGACCTTGCCGCCGATTACGGCGGCGTGGTGGCGAACGCCTTCAAGGGCACCGAAACGCGTTTCTGCGTGATCTCGTTCACCTCGGATTGGTTGTTCCCGACCTCGGAATCGCGCGCCATCGTGCATGCGCTCAACGCTGGCGGGGCGCGCGTGTCGTTCGCCGAGATCGTGACCGACAAGGGCCACGACGCCTTCCTGCTTGACGAGCCCGAGCTGTTCGCCATCGTGCGCGGCTTCCTGGATGGTGCCGGCAAGGCGCGCGGACTGGCGCAAGGCTGACGATGCTGTCCCGGCTCAAGCGCGATCTGACCATGGCGGACCAGGCCCGCGGGCCGGGCGGCTCGCGTATCGACCTGGTGATGATCTCCGAGATGGTGGCGCCGGGCGCGCGCGTGCTCGACGTCGGCTGCGGCGACGGCGAGCTGTTGCGGTTGCTCGGCGAGAACCGCGGCGTCGATGGCCGCGGCATCGAACTGTCGCGCGAAGGCGTGAACGAGTGCGTGGCCAAAGGGCTGGCCGTGATCCAGGGCGACGCCGACACCGACCTCGCGGACTATCCAAACGACGCGTTCGACTATGTGATCCTGTCGCAGACGCTACAGGCCACGCGCAGCCCGCGCGTGGTGCTCGAGCACATGCTGCGGATCAGTAAACGCGCGATCGTGTCGTTCCCCAACTTTGGTCACTGGAAAATCCGCCTCCAGGTCGGGCTCGGCGGCCACATGCCGAAAACCGACAACCTGCCTTATACCTGGTGGGACTCCCCCAATATCCATTTCTGCACCATCAAGGATTTCCGCGAGCTCTGCCACGCCGCCGGCGCCACCATGGAGCGTGCGGTCGCGCTCAATGCCTGGGGCGCGCCGCTGCGCTTCAATGCGCCCTGGTGGTTCTGGAACCTGTTCGGCGAGCAAGCGGTGTTTCTGCTCAGCCGCCGCGGCTAAGCAAGCCACCATTTCACCGTGTGAATGCTGGCGCTGTTCGATCGCCGACGCTTTCAGCGTCACAACTCGTGCAAATTATTTCTCCCAAATCGCCGTCATCTGATCATCGAATTGCCACGCCCGTTCGCGACTTGCGCATCCGCGACGTGTTCCACGTCGGGGGCACATGTCCAGAAGGGGTCCTATGCGTATCCGAACAACCATGCTCGTGCTCGCGCTTTGGGCGACGGCGTCGCTTGCTACGCCCGCCTTTCCTTATCCGGCCGAGGAGGTCGCAAGTGGACGCTCCAGACCCGATGCTGCGGGCTATCGCATGGCTGATATCAGAGGCGACTTGGCGAAGCGCGTGCAGCGTTCGGGAGATCACCAGACCCGCGAGCGGCATCATCGGGTTGCCCGGCACCGGCATGCTCATCCGCGCTCGAAGTCGTCGGCTACCAGGAATCACCGTCGGCTCCACGTGGCCGGCTTGACGCATCCGGAACGCGGGCCTCGCGCACACCATCGGCATGCGCGTTTGGTTCGCAATGGCCCGCCCGCGAGTTCGATGGCGGCCACGCGAATTCGTTTCAGCGGCGCGACGCGCTCGGGAAGCGCCCCGTCCCTGGTGTCTGAGGCGCGACGCTGGCTGGGGACCAACCCCACCGGCCGGTCGAGTCTGTGGTGCGCCACTTTCATGAATTTCGTGCTCAAGCGCACTGGGCATCGGACCTCATCATCGAACCTGGCGCGGTCGTTCGCGTCGTATGGCCGCCGCGTATCCGGTCCGAAGATCGGCGCCATCGCGGTGATGAGCCGGGGGCGCAGCGGCGGTCACGTCGGCGTGGTCAGCGGCTTTGATCCGCGCGGCAATCCAATCATCATCTCGGGCAATTACAGCCGACGGGTTGCCGAAACCGTGTTCCAGCGCGGCCGCATCTACGCCTACGTGATGCCGTAGGAACGAATCCCCGAGAGACGGCGTTCGCTGGTCATGAACCTGCGAATCGCCGTCCCACCGCAGCCGGCGACGGATGCAGCGGTGGTCGAGACCGACATCCCGGCGCGCCTCGACGCCTTGCCCTGGGGGCGCTTTCACACGCTGGTGGTGGCGGCGCTCGGCATCACCTGGATTCTCGACGGGCTCGAAGTGACGCTCGCGGGCTCGCTCGCGGGTGCGTTGAAGGCGAGTCCGGTGCTGCGGTTCAGCAATGTCGAGGTCGGGCTGGCGGCCAGCGCCTATCTCGCTGGCGCCGTCTCCGGGGCGCTGTTCTTCGGCTGGCTGACCGACCGGCTCGGCCGCAAGAAGCTGTTCTTCATCACCCTCGGGGTCTATCTCGTCGCCACCGCAGCCACGGCCTTCTCGTGGAATTTCTGGAGCTTTGCGCTGTTCCGCTTCCTCACCGGCGCCGGCATCGGCGGCGAATATGCCGCCATCAACTCGACCATCCAGGAGCTTATCCCGGCGCGGGTGCGCGGCTGGACCGATCTCGTCATCAACGGCAGCTTCTGGATCGGCGCTGCGCTCGGCGCGCTCGGCGCGATCGTGCTGCTCGATCCGGCGGTGATCGACCCGGAATACGGCTGGCGGCTGGCATTCCTGATCGGCGCGCTGCTTGCGGTGGTGATCTTCTTCATGCGGCTGTGGCTGCCGGAGAGCCCGCGCTGGCTGATGACGCATGGCCGCGCCGCCGAAGCCGAGCGCGTGGTCGCCGACATCGAACGCCGGGTGGTCGACCGTCCGGCCGCGGTGGCCGCCTTCCCCCGTGTTCGCCTGCGGGCGCGCAGCCACACGCCGCTATCCGAGGTCGCGGTCACGCTGCTGCACCAGCATCGCCGGCGCACGCTGGTGGGGCTCACGCTCATGGGCGCGCAGGCGTTCTTCTACAACGCCATCTTTTTCACCTACGCGCTGGTGCTGACCGATTTCTATGGCATCCCGGCAAGCCACGTGGGCTGGTACATCTTGCCGTTCGCCGCCGGTAATTTCCTGGGGCCGCTGCTGCTCGGCCGGCTGTTCGACGTGCTGGGCCGGCGGCCGATGATTGCCTTCACCTATGTCATGTCGGGCGCGTTGCTGGCGGTCAGCGGATATCTTTTCGCGCAGGGCACGCTCAGCGCGGCGCAGCAGACGTTCGCCTGGACGGTGATCTTCTTCTTCGCGTCGGCCGCGGCGAGCTCGGCGTATCTTACCGTGAGCGAGACCTTTCCGCTGGAAATTCGCGCGCTGGCCATCGCTTTCTTCTATGCGGTCGGCACCGGCATTGGCGGCATGGCGGGACCGTGGCTGTTCGGCGCGCTGATCGACACCGGCTCGCGGATGAGCGTGTTCGGCGGCTATCTGTTCGGTGCGGCGCTGATGATCGCGGCCGGAATCGTCGCTGCCTACTTCTGCGTTGCCGCCGAGCGCAAACCGCTCGAGCAGGTGGCGCGTCCGCTGGCGTTCGTGGATCTCGCTGAAACATACTCGGGATCATCGCCGGGCTTGGCCCGCGATCCCGCCTAGGGACGCAGTGCCTTTCCTCAGCGAGATGGCCAGGACGAGCCCGGCCGTGACGGCGGTTAGGTTGTCACATCGTCGCCGATCGCGATCGGACCGGCGACAATCACCTCGCCGTAGACGCCGCAATCGGCGTGACCATAAGTGTCGATCAGGAGCCGCGGCACCGCTAGATCGCGGATGCCAGTGTCGGGATCGACCTCGGTGGCGGCGCAGCGCACGATGCGCTTGATGATCTTCAACCGCGCCTGCGGTCCAATCGCGATCTCGGAATTCAACAGATCGAACTCATGCCAGGCCGGCCAGCCTTCGACGTAGAGGTTGGCGCGAAAGCGCAGCGGATGGACCGGCGCGCCGGCCGCGTTCTCGAGTTCCGCGAGCGTGGCGAGGTTGATAATCGAGATCACCTTGCGGGCAACGTCGGAGAAGCTGTGGCCGGGCGCGTGCAGTATCCGGGGCCGCCCGCGCAGCTCGGGCCCGCAGAATTCCGCAAAGAATTGTTCGATTGCGGCGCGGCCCTCGCCCGTCCGCAAGTCGCCGCGCGCGGCTTCGCGGTTCTCATAACGGACGGTCAACGTGTGGGTCGCATCGTCGAAGGCCGTGCGGAGCTCGGCCAGCCGTGCGTTTCGCATCAGCATCAGGAAGCGTTGCTTGGGCATGTAGGCGGCGTGACCGGGATCGAAGCCCGAGGGGCCGTTTTCGATGGCGTAATGCCGGTCGTAGGGCACCGTCCTCCCGGGCGAAAGCTCGGTGCGCGCGAGCGCCTCCGGCGACAATCCTTTCACCGGATAACGGTAGACCGACTGGATTTTCGCGGTGAGGCTCATGCCCGTCCCGGCTTTTTTTTATCGCACCGCTCGCAACCTTCAAGGGTGATGAAATTCGACGAATCCCCCTTCCGGGTCCAAGGCTTTGCCCCTACATCACGGGCGACGGGTGCTCGCGCGAGGCCTGTTGTCCGGGCGCCCGCAAGGGGCCCGAGGGAGTGACCGATGAACATCGAAAAGTACACCGACCGCGCCCGCGGCTTCATTCAATCCGCCCAATCGTTGGCCCTTCGCGAGGGCCATCAACAGTTCACGCCCGAACACCTCCTTAAGGTCCTGCTGGACGATCCGGAAGGCCTGGCCGCTGGCTTGATCGACCGCGCAGGGGGCAATTCGCGGCAAGCCTTGAGCGCCGTCGAGGACGTGCTCGGCAAGATGCCGAAGGTGTCCGGCTCGGGCTCGGGCCAGGTCTATCTCGCGGCCGCGACCGCGCGGCTGTTCGACAATGCCGAGAAAATCGCGGAAAAGGCCGGTGACAGCTTCGTCACGGTCGAGCGGCTGTTGCTCGCGATTGCCCTGGAGAAGGACAGCGACGCCGGCAGGATCCTTGCCCGCGCCGGCGTCACGGCGCAGAACCTCAATGCCGCCATTGAATCATTGCGCAAGGGCCGCACCGCCGATTCGCAATCGGCTGAGAACGCCTACGATGCACTCAAAAAATACGCCCGCGACCTGACGCAGGCCGCGCGCGACGGCAAGCTCGATCCGGTGATCGGACGCGACGAGGAGATCCGCCGCACCATCCAGGTGCTGTCGCGCCGCACCAAGAACAATCCGGTGCTGATCGGCGAGCCCGGCGTCGGCAAGACCGCGATCGTCGAGGGTCTGGCGCTGCGCATCGTCAACGGCGACGTGCCGGAAAGCCTCGAGGACAAGAAGCTGCTGGCGCTCGACATGGGCGCGCTGATCGCCGGCGCGAAGTACCGCGGCGAGTTCGAGGAGCGGCTCAAGGCCGTGCTGCAGGAGGTTACGGCGTCGAACGGCGGCATCATCCTGTTCATCGACGAGATGCACACCATCGTCGGCGCCGGCAAGGCCGACGGCGCGATGGATGCCTCCAACCTGCTCAAGCCGGCGCTGGCGCGCGGCGAGCTGCACTGCATCGGCGCCACCACGCTCGACGAGTATCGCAAGCACGTCGAGAAGGACGCGGCGCTGGCGCGGCGCTTCCAGCCGTTGTTCGTCAATGAGCCGAACGTCGAAGACACGGTCTCGATCCTGCGTGGCTTGAAGGACAAGTACGAGCAGCATCACGGGGTGCGTATCACCGACGGCGCGATCGTGGCGGCGGCAACGCTGTCGCATCGCTACATTTCCGACCGCTTCCTGCCGGACAAGGCGATCGACCTCGTGGACGAGGCGGCGGCGCGGCTGAAGATGCAAGTCGATTCCAAGCCCGAGGAACTGGACTCCATCGATCGCGAGATCGTGCGGCTGAAAATCGAGCAGGAGGCGCTGAAGAAAGAGAGCGACCCGGGCTCCAAGGAGCGGCTGAAACGGCTGGAAGCCGAGCTGTCGTCGCTCGAAAAGCAGTCGGCCGACCTGACCGCGCGCTGGAAATCGGAAAAGGACAAGCTTGCCAACGCGCAGAAGCTCAAGACCGAGCTCGATCAGCTTCGTGTCGAGCTCGCCAATGCGCAGCGCCGAGGCGAGTACCAGAAGGCCGGCGAGCTGGCGTATGGACGTATCCCCGAGCTTGAGAAGAAATTGCAGGACGTCGAGGGCAAGAATGCCGGCGCGGTCGTTGAGGAGGCGGTGACCGCCAACCACGTCGCGCAGGTGGTGTCGCGCTGGACCGGCATCCCGGTCGACCGCATGCTTGAAGGCGAGCGCGAGAAGCTGCTCAAGATGGAAGACCAGATCGGCCAACGCGTGGTCGGCCAGGCCGAGGCGGTCAGGGCGGTGTCGACCGCGGTGCGCCGCGCGCGCGCCGGCCTGCAGGACCCGAACCGGCCGATCGGATCGTTCATGTTCCTGGGCCCCACCGGCGTCGGCAAGACCGAGCTGACCAAGGCGCTGGCGGCGTTCCTGTTCGACGACGAGCACGCGCTGATCCGCATCGATATGTCGGAGTACATGGAGAAGCATTCGGTGGCGCGCCTGATCGGCGCCCCCCCCGGCTACGTCGGCTATGACGAGGGCGGCGCGCTCACCGAAGCGGTGCGTCGGCGTCCCTACCAGGTCGTGCTGTTCGACGAGATCGAGAAGGCACACCCGGACGTGTTCAATGTCCTGCTGCAGGTCCTCGACGACGGCCGGCTGACCGACGGCCAGGGCCGCACCGTCGATTTCCGCAATACGCTGATCGTGATGACCTCGAATCTCGGCTCCGAATACCTGGTGGCCCAGGCGGACGGCCAGGACACCGACGCGGTGCGCGAGCAGGTGATGGCGGAGGTGCGCGCGCATTTCCGGCCCGAGTTCCTGAACCGCGTCGACGAGATCATCCTGTTCCACCGGCTCAAGCGCGAGCACATGGGCCACATCGTCGACATCCAGATGCAGCGGCTTGCGAAGCTTTTGGAGGAGCGCAAGATCGCGCTCACGCTCGACGCCAAGGCGCGCGATTGGCTCGCCGACAAGGGCTATGATCCGGCCTATGGCGCGCGACCGCTCAAGCGCGTGATCCAAAAGCACGTGCAGGATCCGCTTGCTGAGTTGATCCTGTCCGGCAAAATCAAGGACGGTGAAACGGTGACGATCTCGGCCAATCGGCAGGGCATCACCTTCAACGGCGAGGTCGCGGCGGTGGCGGCGTAGTCCTGCTATCGCCGCCGGTTCGCTGGACCGGTAGGCTTGCTGCGTCGACTCGGCGAGGCCGTTCCATGAGCTATGTCCAATCCGTCCTGCAGCCAGGCGAAAAGGTCGTCTTGCGCGGCCGCCTGCACTGGATCGCCTATTGGCCCGCAATCCTGTTGCTGGTTCTGGGCCTTCTCCTGGTGTCGTGGGAGTGGCGGGCCGGTTACGGCGACACGACGATGTCGATCACCGCGATCGTGTTCGGCGTATTGTTCGCGGCGTCGTTCGCAATGATCTGGTTCGATCGTTGGACCACCGAAATTGCGATTACGGATCGGCGCATCATCTACAAGACCGGTTTCATTACCAGGCACACCGAAGAAATGAATATGGACAAAGTCGCGTCGGTCGACGTTGATCAGTCGATCCCGGGCCGCCTGCTCGACTATGGAACGGTCCGCGTCATAGGAACCGGCGGGCAAATGGCCGGTTTGGGGGACGAAGCCCACGATGGCATCGAAAATCTGCGTCGCGTGGCGGCGCCGCTGGCGCTGCGAAACGCGATCACGGCGAAATAACCTTTGTCGTCATTTCGGCCGCGCGGCGCGATCCGGAATCCACAAACAAGTGCTAAGCTGCATCTGGATTCCGGGTTCGCTCCCGGCGCGAGCGCCCCGGAATGACAACCGAGGTTAAAAATCAGCGCGTCGGCTGCTGCTGGCCCTGCGCCACGCGCGGGGCCGCGCGCGCCATGAGGCTGTCGACATGCTCGCGCTCCTTCTCGAAGCTCGCGAGCACCGGGCCGTCGAGCACGCGGCCGCGCGGCAGCTTGACGCGCAGCGGATCGACGAAACGGCCGTTCACCAGAATCTCGTAATGCAGATGCGGGCCAGTGGACAGCCCGGTCGAGCCGACATAGCCGATGATCTGGCCCTGGCGAACCTTCTTGCCGGGCTGGGTGGAGCGCGCGAAGGCCGTCATGTGACCGTACGCGGTCTCGTAGCCGTTGCTGTGGCGGATGCGCACGTACTTGCCGTAGCCCGACTCCCAGCCGACCTTATCCACCGTGCCGTTGCCGGAGGCGTAGATCGCGGTGCCGAGCGGAGCGGCCCAATCGACGCCGGTGTGCTGCTTGTAATAGCCGAGCAGCGGATGACTGCGCGCGCCAAAGCCGGACCGCATGATTCCGGTCGCGAGCGGCTTGCGGACCAGGAATTTCTTCGCGCTTTTTCCGGTTTCGTCGTAGTAGTCGACGATGCCGTCGTCGTTGGTCTGAAAGCGATAGAACATCCTGGTTTCGCCGCCGATCGTGAGCGTGGCGAACATCACGTCGTTCTTGGCCTCGTTGCCGGGCGTATCCTCGTCGGCGGAATAGAGCACGTCGAACGAATCGCCGGGCTGGACCTTGTGCTGATAATCTACGTCGTAGGAGTAGATGCGAATCAGGGTTTCGATCAGCGGGCGCGGAATCTGGTTGCGCAACGCGGTCTCATAGAGGCTCTGGTAGAGCCGCATGCCCTTGCCATCGTCCTCCTCCTCTTCGGCGCTGTCAGACACCAGCGTGTTCATGCTGGCAACGTCGACCGCGACGTAGCGGCCCCGGTCGGACAGCGCCACGACGGCCTCGATCGCGCTGTCGCCCATCACCATGACGCGGATGGGCTGCAGGCGGGCCGAGCCCTCGGACGCGGCGACGAGGATCCGCAGCTTTTGGCCTTCCTTTAGCCCGTTGCTGCGGCCGCGCGGCCCGAGCGCCTGGGCGATCGCGGCGACCTCGTCGGGCAGGGCGCCGATCTCTTTGAGGATCAAGGGGATATTCTCGCCCTTTTTTACGGTGATTGCGCGCTCGTTCCAGGCGTTGCCGCCGGTGACCTGGTTGCCGGTCTTGGCCAGCAAGGTGATGTTTTCGGGAACGATGCGGGTTTCAAAGCCGGCATAAGGATCCGGCGTGCCATCGGCCGCATAGGCCAGCGGGGCGCCGCCGTTTGGAGGCAGGCTCGCGACCTGATAGCGCGCGGGGGTGCTGCCAGTCCAATTGGCCGTATCGCGCACGCGCGCGATGATGTCGTCGATGGGAAGCGCGGCGGCAAGCTTGACGCGCGGCAGAAGCGCTGCGAGCTCGCGAGTCACATAGGAAACCTCGGCGTCCGGCTCGGCGCCGGCCTGATCTTCGCCCGGAATGCCGTCGGCGCCCGCGGCCGCCAGGAGCTTCTGCGCATTGAACGGCGGGACGCTGGAAGCGAATTCCGAGGCGACCAGTGAAAGGTTGGCGGACACCCGCACGAATGGCCGCACCCGCACCACTTCACGGTCGCCGACTCGGACCATGGTGCTGATTCGGATCGTTTGCCGGGAAGCGGAGGATTCGCTTGCGGGTGGCAGGCGGTCGCTCTTGCGGGTGAGCCGCTCGCCGATGGCGCCGGCGGCGCCGCGCAGCATGCTCTCGACCCGCTCGGGTACGGTCGCGAAATTGGTCTCGCCGTCGAGCGAAGCAAAAACGGCGCCGCCCATGAGAGCTGCGCCGCAAACGCCGGTCAGGATGGTGCCGGAAAACCACTGCGCCGAGACGCGCCGCCGGTCGATCATGCTGCCGGTGCCGCCATCGACCGAAAGCGGCGGTTCGTTGCCAAGGTCGATCGCCTCGGGATCGGCCTTCCAACGATGGGGGCCGCGCAGCCTACCCTGGTCCAATCGTCGTCCCCTGCACTGGCGGTCGCGCGTCGAGCGTACGCATGCGGTCGGGACCGAACGGCGGACCTAACCAAGTAAAGCTGCGACACGATGCCGTGTCCGACGTGCCCCGGTCAATCCGCGGGTCCGATGGACGGCTCGTTCCGGTTGCGACGCTAAACGGAGCTCCCCTGATTCCCTGGACCGAAAGAACGGCGGATGAATGTGGCTCAAGTGCGGCGCATGACCCCTTGCGGTGCACAGCAGCGCAGGTGTTAACATTCGCTTAAATGCCAGGAGCGCGAGCGCCTGGAAAGCCGCTGAAAACGGCCGGTTTGA
>JADMIO011306021.1_pt1 | contig 56148 bp, 41 predicted proteins | sample 8958161 | NCBI WGS metagenome assembly JADMIO01 (sample SAMN16585339, study PRJNA669376) | soil metagenome | isolation source: Crop rotation soil | place: USA: Cullars Rotation, Alabama | collected 2011
GCGACAACTTGTCCACGTGGAATTCTAAGCTTAGGATCCCAATGTGCTGGAAAGACGAAGTTCGCCGAGCCCGTGTTCATCATCGGCACCATATTGGTCGTGTCGCATTGCATCTGCACGGCCGGGCTATAGTAATCGTCCACCGTGAACTTCACGTGCTTGCCGCTCGCGAGCTCGATCACGAACACGATGTTCGTCATCTTCACGCACCCCGGATACGTCCAGTAGCCGGAGAGCGCCGTGGCGGGCGAGTTATCCAGGCCGGAGCCGTCCGGGATGAAGTCGCAGCTATCGGTGAAGTAATCGTCCGCGTGATATGACGGCTGATCCGGCACCGCCGTCACCTCCTCGAATTTCTTCCCCGGCACCGGCGCGGCCTGCACGCACGAAGGGCCGGAGTCGCCGCTGTTGATGCGGATCACATAGCGCCGGAAGGCGATGTCCCAGTCCATCGACGTGAGCGAGGCCTCGTCGCCGATATCGACCCTGGTGAGGCCCGTCGCGTCGAACTTCGCGTACGTGTACGAGGTGGGCATCGGCGCGAAAGCGCCGCCCGCCGTCGCGTCGACGTTCGAGACCCAGCCCGTGCCGTCCGCCATGCTCGTGACGGCGGCCTTCACCGGATCCTTTTGCAGGTTCATATCGAGGATCACCTGATCGGAGCACGCGACAGGCGTCGGCATGGTGCAGAGCGGACCGGAGCTCGTGCCCGCGGACCCACCGCTGCCCGCGCTGCCGCCTGTCGCCCCGCCGGTCCCGGCCGCGCCTGCGCTCGCCGTGCTGCCCGCGCTGCCCGCGCTGCCCGCGCTCGCTGTGCTGCCCGCGCTGCCTGCGCTGCCGCCCGCTGTGGTCGTTTCACCGCCGTCGCAGGCGGCCGTGCCCAGGAGGGCAATGCCCATCGGAAAGACAAAATGCGAAGCCTTCATCGATCACCAGCATATCAGCGATCGAAGGCTCCCGCCCCGGCAGTGTGCGCGATCCGAGATCGCCCCGGCGCGATCCGAGATCGCCGATGCGCCGCGCAATGCGCGTCAGCGGCGCGACGAGCCTGCCTCGGGCTCCTGCCCGAGGGCGCGCGCGGCGGCGCGCCATGACGTCGACGAACGGCGGCGGCGGGGGCTCGCTGCTGCCCCGGCCTTGGCCGCGGGCTCCGCCTTTGCCGGCGCGGCCTCCGCCTTGGCGGGCGCGACAGCAGCCTTGGCCGGTGCGACGGCAGCCTTGGCGGGCGCGACCTCCGCCTTGGCCGGCGCGACGACAAAGACCGCCTCGGCCCGGCCGGCCTGCTTGCTCGACGCGGGAGCAGCCTGCTTCTGCGCGACAGGGGCCGCCTCCGCGCTCGGCGCGGCCCGCTTGCTCGACGCCGGCGCTGCGCGCGAGGCAGGCGCCTTCTCCGCGACCTCTGCCTTTGCCTCGGCTGCGGCGGGCGCCACGCCCGGCAGCGGCAATGGCATCTGCACGATCCGCCGCCTCCGCGGCGCGGCCGGCGCCTCCGCTGCGGCGGGCGCGGCCGGCTCCGGCGGAGGCGGTGGCTTCTCCGCCTCGGCCTTTGCGCGCGCTGCGCGCTCCGCGTCGTAGACCTCCGCGCTCAGGATGCGGACCCGCTGCCCGGGCTGGTGCACCACGACGAGCGGCCGGCCGCGGTGCGACACGCCGATCGCCTGCGCAACCGAGGCTCCGTTCGGTGTGACGGAGCGATTCTGATCCTCGAAGACGGTCGTCGCTTCCTTGAAGCTGACGCCGGTCGTCGCGAGGTTCTTCGAGGCTTCGCGGAAGTCCCACTCGAAGTGGCCGTAGACAATCATCGTTTTACTGGGCAGCCCTGTTGCCACGAAGACGGGCGGTCGACAAACAGCAAATGCAATCGGCTGTCATTCGGCGCGCTGACGCTCGTCGTCCACGGAGCGTGCTCACCCGATCCAGCGCCTGGATCGCAGCCTCCGCCGGCGCATCGCTGCCGCCGCGATCGCGACGCCCGAGAGCACGAACAAACTTTGTCCGCTGCCGTTCCCCTGCCCCGTGAGCCTGCACGAGCACCCGCCGCCCTCCTTAGCTCCGCTCCCGCCGCTGCCTGCGCCGCCTCCGGTGCCGCCTGCTCCGGCGCTCGTCGTGCCGCCGCCTGCTCCTCCGGTCCCGCCTCCGCCCCCGCTGCCGCCAGAGCCCCCCGCGTCGAGCAGCGCGTGCAGCGCCTTCACCGGATCGATGATCCCGTAGCCGTACGTCGGATCATGACCGTTCGCATCGGGCTGCGCGTACGGCGCCGGCCGCGCCGTCTTGAGCAGCACGTCGACGATCTCCGCCGACGTCTTGTCCGGCGCCGCGCTCGCCAGCAGCGCCGCGATCCCCGCGGCCACCGGGCAAGACGACGACGTCCCGCTGAAATTCGACGTGTAGTCCCCAGGATCGAAGCCCGCCGCGCCGACGATGTCCGTCGACAGCGTCCCCGTGTACACCACCAGGTCCGCGCTATTCCCGTGGTTCGTGAACGGCGCCGCCGCGTCGAGGTTGTTGATCGCGCCGATCGCGAGCACGCCGCGCACCGCTTGCAGCTCGTCGTCCGCGACCACGCGATCATCGTTGCCCATCGCGAACACCACCACCGCGCCCTTTCCGCCGCGCCCGTGATCGAACACGTTGTTGATCGCGTCCGCCAGCATCGCGGGCACGGGCGTCGGATCCGCGAACCCCCAGCTGTTCGAGGCCACCGCCGCGCCCGAATCGAGCACGAACTGGAACGATGCGATGTCCGCCGACTCCGGCACCAGCATGTTGTTCACGAGCCGCACGCACCGCAGCCGGCAGTCCGGGCACGCGCCCGCCATCCCCTCGCTGTTGTCTGTCGACGCCGCGATGAGCCCCGCGCACGCCGTCCCGTGCGCCGCGCCCTCCTCCGCGACGTTCGGGCTCGGATCCATGTCTCCGTCGATCGCGTCGATCCCCGGATCGATCTTGTCCTTCAGATCCGGGTGCGTCATGTCGCAGCCCGAGTCGATCACCACCACGCTCGTGCCCGCGTCCCCGCGCGACAGGCCCCACGCCTCCGTCATCTTCAGGTTCTTGAAGTACCACTGCGCCGGGAGCTTCGGATCGTTCGGCGTGTAATCACCGAACGCCCTCCGGTAAAAATAGAGGTTCGGCGACGCTCGCCGGATCCCGCTCGCCGCCGGCGCGCCCGGCTGCAGCCTCCGCGCGACGTCGATCCCGTCGCCGCCTGTCACGTCCTCGACGAGGTAAAGGCCGATCGAAGGCATCAGCGGCTTCACGATCCGCGCCCCTCGCGCCGCGAGATCGGCCTCCGCGCCGGGCTCGATCTCCACGATCGCAGTGTTGTCCACAAAGGCTTTTATTTCGCGGGATCGCCCCTCGTACCGGAGCGATATGGGCGCGACGGTCATCTCCCCGCTCACCGACGCGCCCTCCATTCGCGTGAACGTCACGCTGCGCGCGCCGTCATGAAACGTCCGCGCGGGATCAGCCCACGCGGGAGGAGGCGCGGCGGCCTGCGCCGGCGCGACGCAGAGCCCCGCGACGAGGCCGGCGCAGACGACGAAGCATGGAGCGGAGACAGCGAACGATCGGGCCATCGCCCGATGCTACGCCTGTCGCTCGCTCGCGTGCTCGGCCGGCGCCGCGTCGGAGCGCCGCGCGCCCGAGCTCGGCTGCGTGTGCCGCTCGTCCGAGCTCTGCGGCGCCTGCCGCTCGCTCGTGATCGACGGCGACCGCGTGTCCGAGCCCGGCAGATCGTCCTCGTGCCCCTCGAACGGGAACACGCTCTCCGGCGGATCCTCGAGCCCCACGCCGTCGAGCAGCGCGTTCACCTCGCCGCCGACGAGCAGCGCGATGCTCGCGAGCCACAGCCACAGGAGCGCGATCGCCACCGTCGCCAGGTTCCCGTAGAGCGTCGCGTAGCTCGCGATCCGTCCCACGTAAAATGAGAACAGCGTCGACGTCGCGGCCCACAGCACGACCGTCAGGATCGCGCCCGGGAACACGCGCCGCTTCGGCCCGCCTGCGCGCTGCGTCGCGATGCGGAAGAAGCCCGCGACGAGCAGCACCGGCGCGACGAGCGGCAGCATGAAGCCGAGGATCCACCCGATCGTCTTCGACATGCTCGCGATCCACAGGCCGAGCGCCGTCACGGCCGTGACGATGAGCAGCCCGCTGAACACGTAGCCCATCGCGATCATCCGCCGCTTCCACCATGGACGCTCGCTGCCCACGTAGATGCACTCGAACACGCCCATCGCCGTCGACAGCCCTGCCGACGACACCCACGCGAACGCGCCGAGCACGAGCGGCGCGAACACGGCGAAGCCGGCGTCCGAGAGGCGGAGGAACTCGCCGTCGATGAGCTGAGCGACGGCGGGCGGGATCGCCTTGAGGAGCGGCCCGAGCGTCGTCGCGCTCGACGAGTGGAGGCGGTGGAGGATCACGCCGGCGCCCGCGACGAGCGGGATCAGGCTCAGGAAGGCGTCGAACGCCATCGCGCTCGCGGCGCGCGACGCGGCGTAGCGGTCGAGGTTGACGAGCAGCGCCCACACTCCCCGGACCAACCGGGAGCGCGCCATCTTCGTCAACCTCTCGACCATGGGTTGACTCTACTTGAGCCAGCGCCGCATGGTGAGACGCTTTACAGGGGACCTCCCGGGGCAGCGGATCAGGCCGACGCGGCGGCGTCCAGGTGGACAGGCACGCCCGACTTCTGCAGCCACCATATCACCCCGACGATGAGCTGCCGCGAATCGCTGAAGAACGCAGGGTCCGTGCCCTCGAGGTAATGCCCCAGAAACTGGAAGCCCCAGCCCACCGTGAACATCCCGGCCGCGACGGGCAGCCCCACGATCGTGGCGGCGAGGGGGATGCTGGCCGTGATCATCGGGATGCCGATGCGATGACAGGCCTGATTTCTCGGGTCCTGGTGCTGCTTTTTATACTCGACCAGGAGCTCGGACCACTCGCGGTTCAGTCGGATCATGGGTGATCGCCGTAGAGCACGGCGGCGCCGGACCGTCAAACGCCCGCGGAAGCGCCCTTCGCGAGCGCCGCGCCGAGCGCGCGGATCCCCTCGATCTTCGAGTGGAAGGGCGCCCAGTCGTCGCGCTCCGCGATCGCCGCCCACACCCGCTCCACCTCGTCGATCACCAGCGTCTCCGGCGCCTCCCGCGCGAAATACGGGTCCGTGAGCGCGTCCTCGCGCGTCGGTTTGTACGGCTCGAGCGCCCGGCGCAGCGCCGCCCCTCGCTCGCTCTCGTAATGCGGCGCCGACGGGCTCGCGAGCGCGCGCGCCTCCGACGCCGGCCCGCCGAACCAGTCGAAGAAGAACCGATCTAGCGGCGCCCGCGTCTCCTCGAGGAACGCGATGATCGCGCCCGAGAGCACCGCGTCCGCGTCGTGACCCGCGCTCGCGAGCCCGAGCCTGTAAAGGAGCCGATCCGCGAGCGCCTCGAAGAACGCCGGCTCGAACGCGCGCAGCGCCTCGCCGAGCTGCGCTGCGGGCGACAGCGGTCGCAGCGCGTCCGCGAGCCGCGTCAGGTTCCAGAGCACGACGCGCGGCTGCTTTCCGAACGCGTACATCCCCACCTCGTCGAAGTACGCCGCGACGAAATCCGGATCGTACACAGGCACGAAGCGGTACGGCCCGTAATCGAAGCTCTCGCCCGTGATGTTCATGTTGTCGGTGTTCAGCACGCCGTGAGCGAACCCCGCCGCGATCCACGCCGCCGCGAGCCGCGCGCTGCTCTCCGTCACCGCCCGCAGGAACCGCACCACACGATCGCCCCCCTCGCCGCCGCGCTCCGGCACGTACTCTGCCACCGCGAAATCGAACAGCGCGCGCATCCTGTCGATCTCGTTGTCGTAGCGCAGCCGTTGAAACGTCCCGAACCGCACATGCGAATGGCTCAGCCGCACGAGCACGCTCGATCGTGTGGGCGACGGCTCGTCGCCGCGGAACAGACGCTCGCCCGTCTCGAACAGGCTGAACGACTTCGACGTCGGCGCGCCGAGCGCCTCGAGCATCTCGGTGGCGAGCACCTCACGCACGCCGCCCTTGAGCGTCAATCGCCCGTCGCCTCCGCGCGAGTACGGCGTCGTGCCGCTGCCCTTCGTGCCGAGATCGAGGAGGCGAGCGTCGACCGGATCGACGAGCTGCGCGAAGAGAAAGCCGCGGCCGTCGCCGAGCCCCGGGTTATACACGCCGAACTGGTGGCCGTGATACCGCAGCGCGAGCGGGTGAGGTAGGTTCTCGGGGAGCGGCTCGAACGCGCAGAGATGCCGCGCCCACTCCTCCTCCGTCAGCTCCCCCAGACCGACCCGCTCTGCCCAGCGCTGATTGCGAAACCGCAGCATTTGAAGCGGAAACCGCGCGGCCCGCACCACGTCGGCGAAGCCCTCCCCGAGCGACAGGAGCCGCGGCGCGGGCGAGTAGCTTGGTGAGGTCGGCATCGCGCGACGGTAGCGCAGTCGGCGGGCGCGCGCCGCGGCTCACGCTATGATAGCGCCGCCATGTGGGCCCCGGGCGACACGGATCAGCTCGACGACGCGCTCGATCCAGATCTCGAGCACGACGACGAGGACGCGCGCGAAGCGAGCGGCCGCGACCCCCTCGTGCTCCCGGTGCTCGTCATCAACCGCCTCTACCAGCCCGTGCAGATCACCAGCGCGCGCCGCGCCGTGCTCCTGCTCTACGCCGGCTCCGCGCTCGCGCTCGACGACGGCGGCGAGCTGCACGACTTCCACGCGTGGCGCGGCCTGCCCGTGCGCGACGGCGACCACGCGCTCCCGATCGTCGGCGGCGCGCTCCGCGTCCCGCGCGTCGTGCACCTGCGCCACTATGACCGCGCGCGCCGCCCCATGGTCCGCCTCACGCGCAAGAACGTCATGCTGCGCGACGGCCACCTCTGCCAGTACTGCGCGGCGCGGCTGCCGACGCGCGATCTCAACATCGACCACGTGCTGCCGCGGTCGCGGGGCGGCCCCGACTCCTGGGAGAACCTCGTGACAGCGTGCCGCGAGTGCAACCTGCGCAAGGGCCGCCGCACGCCGGAGGAGGCGAGCATGCACCTGCTCCGCCAGCCGTACGCGCCGCGGTGGACGGTGACGATGCAGATCTTGATGGGCGTGCAGCGCCCGGCGAAGGAGTGGCAGCCGTTCCTCAGGGCGGGATGAGAACCATTGACATGTGACCGAGGGTCACTTATTAAGTGACCCTCGGTCAGCTCAGTGAGGTACGCGCCATGGCGAAAGATCTGGTCAAAGCGGAGGTCTCGAAGTCGGTCCTGATCACGGGGTGCTCGTCCGGCATCGGAAAGGCGACGGCGGCGTGGCTCGCGCAGCGCGGCTACAAGGTCTGGGCCACCGCTCGCAAGCGACAATCGCTGGCCGAGCTCGAGGCGAGCGGCTGCCGCACCCTCTCGCTCGACGTCAACGACGCGGGCTCGATGGAGGCCGCCGTGCGCGCCGTCGAGGCCGAGGACGGCGCCGTCGGCATCCTCATCAACAACGCCGGGTACAGCCAGTCCGGCGCGATCGAGGCCGTGCCCCTGGACAAGGTGCGCGCCCAGTTCGAGACGAACGTCTTCGGCCTCGTGCGCCTCACCCAGCTCGTGTTGCCGAAGATGCGCGGCCAGCGCTGGGGCCGCATCATCAACCTCAGCTCCATGGGCGGAAAGCTCGTCTTCCCGGGCGGCGGCTACTACCACGCCACCAAATACGCGGTCGAGGCCATCTCCGACGCCCTCCGCTTCGAGGTGCGCGGCTTCGGCGTCGCGGTGGTGCTCATCGAGCCCGGCCTCATCAAGAGCGGCTTCAGCGAGGCCGCCGTCTCGCAGATGGATCCTTCGAAGGCCGGCGACGATCCATACTCCGCGTTTCACGAGGCCGTCGCGCGCGCCACCGTGGAGTCGTACGAAAAAGGCCCGCTCGCGCGCTTCGCCGGCGTGCCTGACGACGTCGCCAAGGCCATCCAGAAGGCGATCGAGGCCGACAGACCCAAGGCCCGATACACCGTCTCCGCCTCGGCGAAGATCCTCCTCGCGCAGCGCCGCTTCCTCTCCGACCGGACGTGGGACCGCTTTCTGCGGACCACCTTCCCCAGCCCCGGGGAGGCGTAATAGTCTCCCCGCGCCATGGCGCGCGTCCTCGTCCCTCTGCCCGACAATGATTTCGACGTCACCGAAGTGTCCGTCCCGTGGAAGCTCCTCACACGGGCGGGCCACACGGTCACCTTCGCGACAGAGGCCGCGCGCACGCCGCGCGGCGACGAGCTGCTGTTAAGCGGCGTCGTCTTCGGCCAGCTCGGCGCCGACTCCGAGCCGAAGGCCTTCTATCGCGAGCTCGAGCGCGCGCCCGAGTACCTCACGCCGATCCGCTATCGCGACATCGACGCCGACGCGTTCGACGCGCTCCTCTTGCCGGGGGGCCACGCGGCCGGGATGCGGCAATACCTCGGCAGCGCCGAGCTGCAGGACAAAGTCGCGCAGTTCTGGAAGACGGGTCGGCCCGTCGCGGCGATATGCCACGGCGTGCTGGTGCTGGCGCGCGCGCAGGACCCGGAGACGAGCCGCTCCGTCATCGCGTCGTATCGGACCACGTGCTTACCCAAGTACATGGAGCGCATCGCTTATTTAATGACGTTCTGGAAGGTCGGCAAATACTACCGCACCTATCCGGCCTACGTGGAGGACGAGGTCCGCGCCGCGCTGGATCGGCCGGACGAGCAGTTCGTGCGCGGGCCCATCTCGCTCACCGAGAAGGGCATGGAGCACGACGACCGCGCCGCCTTCGTCGTCGAGGACGGCAAGTATGTCTCCGGGCGCTGGCCGGGCGACGCCTATCTCCTCGCGAAGCGCCTCATCGCGAGGCTATGACTGGTCCATTGAAAGAGAGCTGAGATGCGCCTCCCTGCCATGCCCGCGCTCGACGCCGCCGCCGAGATCGTCTATCGCGCGATGCCCCCGACTCCGCAATACGTGTGGCCAGTGCTCGCCGCAGAGCTCGGCGCCGAGACCTGGGTCAAGCACGAGAACCACACGCCGGTCGGCGCGTTCAAGGTGCGCGGCGGCCTCGTTTACTTCGACGAGCTCGTGCGGCGCGAGCCGCGCTGCCCGGGCGTGATCAGCGCGACAAAGGGCAATCACGGTCAATCGATCGGCTTCGCCGCGCGGGGCGCCGGCCTTGCCGCCACCGTCTACGTCCCGCACGGCAACTCGCGCGAGAAGAACGCCGCGATGCGCGCCCTCGGCGTCACGGTGGTAGAGCACGGCCACGATTTCCAGGCCGCGCGCGAGGAGGCCGCGCGCGTCGCGGCCGAGCGCGGGCTCCATTTCATCCCGGCCTTCCACGTCGATCTCGTGCGCGGCGTGGCGACGTATTACTGGGAGCTGTTCAAAGCCGCGCCGGATCTGGACACCGTCTTCGTGCCGATCGGTCAAGGCTCGGGGATCACCGCCTGCATTGCGACGCGCGAGGCGCTCGGGCTCCGGACGCGCGTGATCGGCGTCGTCTCGGCCGGCGCGCCTTGTTATGCGCTCTCCCATCGCGCCGGGGCGCCGGTGGAGGCTCCGGTCACCACCGAGCTCGCCGACGGCCTCGCCTGTCGCGTCCCCGACGCCGAGTCGCTCGAGATCCTCCTGCGCCACGTGGAGGACGTCATTGAAGTGACGGACGCCGAAGTGGCGGCCGCGATGCGGCTCCTCTTCCGGGCGACGCACAACGTGGCCGAGGGCGCCGGGGCCGCGCCCTTGGCCGGCGCAATGAAGATGCGCGACCAGATCCGCGGCAAGAAGATCGGCCTCGTGCTCACGGGCGGCAACGTCGACTCGGAGCTGTTCGCGGCCGTGCTCAGCGGGACTTTCGGCGGATAGCTTTACGGGCCGGGGCGGGACGCGAGCCGGCGCGCTTGGCGGGCGCGCGCTTGGCGGGCGCGCGCTTGGCGGGCGCGCGCTTGGCAGGCGTGCGCTTTGCGACAGCGCGCTTTGCGATGGCGCGCTTTGCGACAGCGCGCTTTGGAGCGGCGGGCTTCGCTTCGGCGTCCCACGGGCGGAAGAGCGCCTTCTTCGCGCCGGCGAACACAAGCATCCCCGCTTTGAGCGACCGATCACCCAGGAGAAGCGGCAGCAGCGCCGGGTCCGATGCATAGCGCGCGACCTGCGCCTCCGCCTCGGAGAACGCCGCCTCGATCTCCCGAGCGCTCGCGTTCGCCTTCACATACTTCAGCTCCAGGAGCCAGGAGAACTTCGCGCCTGCAATGCCGCGCGCCGCGCCAAGGAACAGATCGCCGTACCCTTGGGCGAGCTCCTTCTCGCTCAGCGGATAGAAGATACGGCCCAGCGAGGCGTACGTCATGAGGAGCAGCTTGATCGTCTTCTCGTCGAGCCCCCGCATATCGCGGTTGCTGAACGCCTGGAGCACATCCTTGTGGAACAGACCCAGAAACGGCTCGATCTCCCCCTGTACGGCCATCTTGCCGATCGCGATCTGGAGATCATCGACGTGGATCGTGACCTTGGCCTGATCCTCGAGCATCAACGCCAAATGCTCCCATTGAAGCTCCCGGATCACGCGGTTCGGGATCTCCAGCTCGTATCCCATCACGCTTCGCGGCGCTCTGGCGAGCGTCAGCATGCCGAGGAAATAGAGGAGCGAGAGAAAATGCGAGCGCGACGCGAGGGTCCTTACGCCGAACTGCTCGACGAGCTCGCTCCGGATGCGGCCTTCGCTCAGGATGGACTCGAACAACGACAACCGCGCGCCCGCGTCCGCGCCGCTGAGCATGCCGATGCGTTGCAGGTGCCCGTACTCGGTCCGCACGTTTTGATCGAGCATGTTGCGCGGGTACCGCCCCTGATAGTCGAGCTCCCGCAGAAAATAGAGCACCATGTCCGAGTTGAAGACGCGCTCCGGCGCGTCCTCGGAGAAGCGGTAGCCATTGTAGTGTTCCTCCAGCACATCGAGGAGCGCACCCCGCTCGCGGAGCTCGGGCGCCTTCGAGAGGTCCGGCCGGCCGGCAAGGAGCTCATCCACCGCGCGTTCGGTGTCCTGCCGCGTGAACCCCGCGAGAGTGTTCAGACTCGGCGCCAGCGACGCGTGGGTCGCCATGTTGAAGCCGCTCGAGAGATCGTCGAGCATGAGCGGCGACACGCCGGTGATGAACATTCGCGCGACGGCTCCCGAGCGCGTGCCCGATTTGAGCGTCGCGTAGAACGTGCGAACGAAGCCCGTTTTCTTGACGATCGCCTCGTACATGGGCTCGGCGCCGTCCGCGAGCAGCCGATTCGCGAAGTGATCGTACTCGTCGATGAGCACGTAGAGCTTTTCAGCCGTCGCCGACACCACGCCCTGGATCGCCGCGATCAACGTTTCAGCGTCCTCGTAGTGATCGAGCCGCGCGTAAACGTCCTCGAGCGGCGGGATCCGGCCCATATATCGCAGAAGGAACGTCCGCGCGCATTCACGCACAGCCCCGACAAACGTGCGCCGCAGCACATCTGCTCCCCCATCTGTGGCCACGCCCGAGAAGTCCAGCGCGAGCACCAGATACTTGCTGCGCTCCGGCGTCGGGTGCTGATGCACCCACAGCCCCCGGAAGAGATCGTCGAAGCGCTCCTTTTTTCCGAGGTCGTAGTAGTGCTCGAGCATGCTGACGAGCGTGGACTTACCGAAGCGCCGTGGACGGAGGAAGACGACGTGCCGGAAAAAGTTCTCCAGCTCGGGGAGGAAGGCCGTCTTGTCCGCGTAGAAGAAGCCTTCTGAGCGGATCTGGCCGAAGTCGCTGATACCGTACGGAATCTTCATGGCGCGCTGCCTCGGCTCCGAGGCGCGCCGACCCTACCACCCTTTGCATGAAATGGCGAGCCGATGGTATTGCACGCGTGGGAATGCCCAAATCAGCGGGGCTCGCCGGCGCTCTGGCCGAAGATCGCTTCTAACGTCTCATCGATGGAGAGGACGTCAAGGCGGGCCGCCCATCGCTCCGGGGGAACGCTACCCGCCAGTGCCCTGACGCGCGTTTCATCGATTGCGCCGCGCGGGAGATTGCCGCTCATGGCGAGGAGAGCCAGCGCCTGGAGGCCCACCTCCGGAGGTTGCGCCGCAAAGGCCGCCCGCGCAAGGGCGCCGGCGTCACCCGGTGTGATGGGCTCGCCGAGCGCGCTCATCAGGCAGCGCGCCAGCAGGGCGCGCGGGTTGTCGCCGATCTCCGAGAGGCGATCATGTGCCTTCCTGGCCAATGACTGGGCCTCAGGATGCTCGCAGCTCCGCGCAACGGCGGCCTCATTCAAAAGGATAAGCCCTTCGAGCTGATTTATGCCAACCTGAGCGACGGCTTCTGCCAGCTCCATTTCCGGCCCCTTCGCGGTCCCGAAGCGATATGCGATAATCCGCTCCATCCAGGCGGCGAGCGTCTCATGATAAACGCTCCGCAGGCCCGCGGCTGTCTCGCGCGCGGCGGTGATCACCACGCCGGCCGCATCCAGCGCAGACGCTTCGATCAGGGCCCACGCTGCCATGATCATCGAATAAAGCCGCGTCAGCGCGGAGCCGGTGCGTGCGGCCACGCGAAGGTGCAGCGCCGCAGCCTCACGAGGGTATCCTTGCCGGAGACGCAATCGGCCCCACCACGTGTCGATCTGGTCGCGCTCCCGTGGTTCCGTGTCATCCAACTTGGCAGTGATGCTCTCCAGAAGATCCTCTTCTATCTGTGCGTCTGCATCATTCGCGGTGTGGTTCACCCGCATCGCGTATCGGCCGCCGGCCACGTAAAGAAGCGAAAATGCCTCTGTCGTTTCGCCGAGATCGACCGTGCGGTACGCCCACTCCGTCCGTGCAAGCGCTGCCGTCGCGAGCCTTTCCAGCGCCTCGACAGCGCTGCCCTGCGGCTCTCTGCGGAGGGCGAAAACAACCCGCTCGAGCAGCTCCGGAATTCTATTTTCAATGGCGGCCAGCACCCAGAGCTCAAATAGCCGCCGTCGCTCGGCGCTGTCCGCGACATGGGCCGCCTTCAGCGCTCGAAGACTGGTGCCAATAGCGACGATCGCCTTGCCCGGACGTCCTTCGTCGATGAGCTGCCCGGCGAGCGCAGCGCCCTCCGCAGCGATAGCGATGGCGGCCTCCTTGGAGTCATCCCCAGCAGCGAGGAGGTGCGCAAACCTCTCTCGCGCGCCCTCGGGCAGCTCTTTCGCAATGGCCAGGTGCGCGGCGCGGCGCTTCTCCTCGGGCCAGCGGCCGCCGGGTGCAAACATGACCTGCGCCTCCAATGCAGCGTTCGGGCCCCGGCGAAGCGCCCCCAGCCTCACCAGCTCCTCGAGGCTCGCCTCCACACGGAAGCGCGGCGTGGCCATCGCTCGCGACAAGAGCGCCGGCGTGCAATGGGGCCCCGCCAGAACCGCCCATTCCAGCGTCTCGGCGAGCGGCGCAGAGAGCGGTGGGAGCGCTCGCCCCTCACCTCGCGGTGCCGTCCCGCGGATCAGCTCGAGCTCTTGCTCGTCGAGCGCCTCGCGGGATATCTGAAGGCGATTGTCGATCCAGCGTGCTCGCCCGGCCTGGACCCAGCGCTCTACCTCCGCAACCACGTACGCGGGGGCGCCCCCGGTGCGCAGGTGCAATGCGCGCGCCGCGTCCTCGCGCAGGTGCAGGAGGCGATCCGGACCGTGATACAGGCTCCGCAGATCCTCTTCGCGAATTGGCTTGAGGACGATCGCGTGCGGATCGGACGCTATTGCGCCCGAGCTCGACAGAAAGGCGCGCACGATCACGCCGGCGTCGCGGCAGCGCACCAGCGAAGCAGCCGATAGTGGATCGATCCGCTCGATATCGTCGGCCACGACGACCGTACCGGCGGCCAGCATCGTACGAAGATGCTCGTCCATCGACGCGCCCATCTCGTCGAGGGTCAGCTCGTCAGCGTCCGCGAGCGAGCCGACCAGCGGCGCGAGGCTCGCGAAGGCGTTCTCGCTCGCCGGCAGGAAGACCACCTTTCGCCCGTCGCTCCGCTCGAGCACCTGTGTCATCGCGAGAAGGCATCGCGTGCGCCCGGAGCCGGGTGGCCCGACGATGTCGATGGAAGCGCCCGAACGCACGGCGTCGATCAGGGCGTTGACCGGTGCGCGCGACCCGAACCAGGGAAAGCTCGACTCTTCCTGCGCATCACCACGCAGCATGGTGAGCACCGCCTCCGCCGAGGCAGGGCGCGCTTCCGGATCTTTTGCGAGGAGCGCGTCGACGGTCCGCACGACGGCGGCCGGTACTCCCGGCGCGACGTCCGAGAGAGGCGCCGGCTTCTCGCGGACCGTACGAAGAACCATGTCCCCCATGGTTAACCCATCATTCGGGCGCCGCCCTGAAAGGGCCTCATAGAGCATCACGCCCAGCGCATATAGATCGCTCTGCCGGGTTGCATGATTACCAAGTATGCGCTCAGGGGCCATGTAACCCAGGGTACCAACCAGCGCCGCGTCGCGAGTGATGTCCACCTCCTCGGCAGTGGAGCGAGCCTCCGCCATGCCAAAGCCGAGGACACGAACATTGCTCCCGCGCGTGATGAGCACATTGGAGGGCTTGAGATCGCGATGGATTATGCCCGCCGCATGAATACTCGACAGCGTATCGAGCAGTCTGGCGACGATGCCGCTGATCTCCCACCATTTGCACGGGGTAGGGCGACCTGGAAACTCGCTCCCCTCAACGTATTCCGTGACGATGAAGGCACCTTCCTCGTCAAGCCCGAGATCGATCAGCGCTACCACGCCGGGAAAATACTCTCGCAGCACACTCGCTTCCCGCTGCGCTCGAGCGAGCCAGCGTGACCCGCGCCCGCGAAGCAGCTTGACGGCCACCATCCGTCCCGTCTCGACGTCCTGCGCTCTGTAAACTTTGCTCGTCCCACCCGAGCCTATCAACCCCTGAAGACGATAACGAGCCGCAAACAGCCTGCCTGTGGACTTGATCGCGGGAGCAGCGAGGGCGTGCTGCTCGTCAACCACATCGAGCGCGTTGTCGATGTCTTTCAATAGCTGGAGCGGCCCGCCGGGGCCGAACACCCTTCGATAGACCTCATTGCGAAACGCCTCCTGCCCCGTGGATATACCGCAGATCCTCAGGTTCTGCCGCGCTCCCTCGCTGATCTCCTTCCCCCCATGGAGCCGTTCGAGGTCATAGAGCACCCGCTTGTCTTCAAAGATGAGCTTGTAAATATTCGTGAAGTGAACGTTCGCTCGCGCGCCGTCCACCAGCCTCTGAACGGCCTCGTCGACCGTGCTCGCGTCAATGCGGGCCTCGCCGGTGGACCGGCTCCAGATATCCTCGAGGACCCGCTGGCTCAGATAAATCGACCCGTGCGTGTGATGATAGAGCCGCCCCGCGACAGCGTCATCCACCTGCGCGCCGGTGCCCTCCAGGGGCCCGCTCAACCTCCGCACCTCGTCGAGCGAGAGATCCTCGACCTCCACCTCGATGCCGACATTGAACGGTGACCGCATCTTGTCCTGGATGAGCCTGTCCGGGTGCGCCGCGCCCGCCAGGACGATCTGCAGTCGCGTGAGCTCCCGCGAGATCGCCCGCTGGTTGTAGAGCGAGCGCGTCTTCGCGAAGAACTGGTCTCGAAATGACGCCTTCACGAGCGTGTCGATCTCGTCAATGAAGACCACGAGCCGCTGCGGGAACGAGCGCAGCCAGTCGGTGAACACATCCTCCGGATCATCGTGCCCGAGGGGCGCCGTATCGAGCCGGGCGCTGCGCGCTACCTGCGCGAGGACGTCCTTCCAGAATGCGGAATAGCTCTCGACGCCGAACGTCGAGACATCCACGAACGCCGCCACGATCTCGGCGGGATCGAGCAACGCCATCGTCCTCGCGAGGAGGCTCGACTTGCCGCTCTGCCGCGCCGCGACGATGTACGGATAGCGTACGTTCTCGCGGATCTCCAGCCGCAGCTCGCGGTCGGCGCGCCGCTCGACGTACGAGGCGCCGACGAAGGTCCCGGCCGCGCGATAAGGGTTCGGCGACGTCATTGGTACCCCTTCGGGCCCTCGATCAATGCTACCAGGCCCTCCTCCGGCGCCCCCTTCTGAACGGCGTCGAACAGCCTGGAGCACAGCCTCTGCACCGCGCAAGGGTGAAGCCGCGACAGACGTGCCACGGTGGGCCGCCGTCGCTCCACAGCGGCTCGAGCCTGCGGCGGCAGCATTGAAAAGAGATGATCGAGGCCGCCTTCCTCCATCGCGCCGACCTGGATGGAGCGCCATCCGTCTTGATACTTCGGGTTCTTGAGCCCGCAGGCCTTCATCACGTCCCGAACGGGCGACGGTACGCAGGCGATCACCCTCACGCCGCCGGGCCGGCTCGTCACGGCATGGTAGAGCGACGCAATGAACTTCTCGCCGACGACCCCCGATCCCGACAGGTGGCCGAGCTCGTCGAGCACGAGCGTCAGCGGCCCACTCTCGGCCTCGCGCTCGACGTCGAGCCACCGCTCGACAGGCGCGTCGAGCTGGCGGGCGAGCTGATTGAAGAAACCCTTGTGAAACAGGGCGACGTCATAGACATCGAGCCCCGCGAGATCCACGCGGCAGGCCCGCTCCGCCTCGCGGAGGCGCGCGTATGCGCGCAAGGCCAGGCTCGATTTTCCTATCTGATACTCTCCCTCGACGCTGATCAGCGACGCGCCGCTCATCAACGCATCCTCGAGATCCTCGTCGCATCGCCGGCGCACATACGCCGGGTGATCCGCCGGCAGCATGCCCGCTGTGCAGAATGGATTGCGCGGCCTCGGCGCGCTGGCGGGCGCGGCGCTCTCTCCGCGCGGTACGCTCACCGGCACGCCTGCGTGCGCCCGCACCGCCGTCACGATCTCGAGCCACGCGCGGTCCGCGTCCGGCGCCCCGGCGATCGGCCGGCGATCCCTCGGCAGCGGCTCCAGCTTGCCGACCGCGGTGCCTCCCCAGTCACAATCGCGCAGCAGCACGGGCACGACGCGCGCGCTCGAAGCGGCCGCCGCCTCCAGCGCGGCGTGGTCCTCCTTCGAGGCGAGGAGCTCGGAGGACAGGAGCAGCACGATCGCGCGGCTGGCCGCGATGAGCCTCGCGATCTCGTCAGCGCGGATCACGCCCGGCGAGAGATCGGTGGTCGCCGCGACGACGAGCTGCCCGCTGCGCACCGCCACGGCGAAGTGATCGCAAAGCACGCGGGCGTGGTCCGCGTCCGCCTGCGCGGCGACGATCAAGACGCGGCAAAGGTCCTTGATTGCATCGCCCGTGCGCACGGCACCTCCTGGCTACGAGCAGCCTACGGCTGCGGTTTGCAGGAGCCCAGGACGAGCTGCATCTGCTTCGTGATGCCCGGATACTGTGTTGCCAGGTAGCCTGTCGCCGCTGCCGGATCGCAGGCGACGGACACGTGAAGGGAGGCCGGAGAGTCCTGGAAGGCGAAATCCCCCAGGTACAAAAGCTCGTTCTTTCCCACCTCGAACGGGTGGGCCAGGCTCTCCGTGACCACGGCGAGCATCATCCCTTCCTTGGCGAATCGATTGAAACGGTACTTCCCGGCCGGCACCTCGAGCATGATGTACCGGGATCCGACTTCAGTATTGAAGTCATATTCGAGCTGCGGATCTATCGACCCTCCCGGGCCGAGGCCGCCAATCTCGACAAAAAGGTCGTGGTTGGCCGACACCTTGAGGAGCACGAGCGCGTGCCCAGGCTGGGGGGTCGAGCCCGGCGCGAGCAGCGGCCCGCAGCCGACGGCGCAAGCCAGCGCGACGAGCAGGGGGACGTACCTGGAGCTCAATCCTCGCCGCGCACCCGGAACCTCAGGTAAGCAGCCATGATCGCGCCGAGCGCCTCGCCGTCATTGCGCAGCCGGTTGCCGACCGCCGGCGCCGTCATCTGGGCCGGGCTGCCATGCTGGATCTGGATCTCGTCGATGACCCTGCCGTCCGGCGTGGTGATCTGCACCTTCATCCGCACCATGCTTGGCTTGTTGTAGACGAAGCTGTAAAGGCCCGGCTCGATGAACTCCACGTGCGGGCGGATCATGAACGGCGCGTCGCCCGGCCCCGTCGCCTTCACGACGTTGATGCCGCCCTCGGAGGCGGCCCTCCCGCTCAGCACCGTGAAGAAATTGGAGTCGATCGCGCCCTTGTCCCCCGCCCACTTGCCGCGCGTCTCCTCGTCCTTTTCAGAGAGGTAATCCGCCTCGTTCTTCTCGCCGACGATGAGGCCCGTATAGTCCACCGGCATCAGACCGAATTTGGTCTGACCGGCGAGCGGGTTCGGCGCGGCCTGGGTGAGCACGATCCACCTCGGGCCGCAGCCGACGAGAGCGGGGGCCGCGGCGAGCGCGGCGGCGAGGAAGAGGAAGCGCCGACGTTGCATGAAAGCTCCTTGGGTCCGAGACTCGACCCCGCGACATACACCGCCTGCGCGGGGGCCGAAAGCCGCCAGCACAGCCGCGCGGCGCTAACCGGGCCCAGTCTTGACGAAAGCCCCCTCGCTCCAGCGAACCTCGACGGGCTTGCCCGAAACAGGCAGCTCCACCTCGGTCGTGACGATGCGCGGCGGCTTGCCTTCGCCGTCCGCCACGAGCGCGTCGACGCGCACGCGGAGCGGCAATACAGGCGGCAGGGCCTCCGGACGGTGGAGGCGCAGCACCACCTCGCCGTCGCTCGCGCCCGTGCGCGCCGCGTAGAGGCCGATGCTCGGCGACGCGAGATCCGGAGCGCGCTCCTCGCGCGACTCCTTCGGGCCGCGCACCACCACGACGTCGATCGGCACGCTGCCCGCCGGGCTCCGCGCGAGGAACACAGCGCCCGACTCCGGGAACGGGAGCGACAGCGCGGTGCGCGTCAACCGATCGCGATCCGCCGCGCTCACGCTGTCCTTGCTGCGCGACTCGGCGAGCAGCGCGTGCGCGACGTAGCCCGCGAGCTCACCCAGCTGCGTGTCGCCCGCGCGCCCGCCCGTCTGCGCCACGCGCGCCAGCATGCGCTGCGCGACGTCGAGGCGGCCGCCGCCCGCGTGAGCGAGCGCGAGCCGCACGCCCGTGCCCGCGTCGCCCGGGAGCAGCTCCTCGAGCGCCTCGTACGCGAGCGTCGCGTCGCCGAACCAGCCCTCGTTGCGCAGCCGATCGCCGAGGAACGCGCGCACCCACGGATCGTCGGGCGCGCGCTCCGACAGCTCGCCGTACGCGCGCCGCGCCTCGAGCTCCTCGCCCGTGCGCCGGATCGCGGCCGCGATGTCCGCGAGGAGCACCGCGTCGGTGAACGGATCCTGCCTGTAGATGCGCGCCTGCTCGAGCAGCTCGTCCTTCTTGCCGAGCGCCTCGAGGAGCATCAGCAGCGTGCGGCGCAGGCGCGCGTCATGCGGCGCGATCGTGAGGAAGCGGCGCACCACGGCGACGCGCCCCGCGTCGTCCGACGCCTTCGTGTACTGCTTGCGGAACGCGCCCACCGGCAGCCGCTCGCCCGCGAGGAGCGCCGCCTCCACGCGCCGCAGCTCGGTCGGGTTGGGCGCGCGGCGCAGCGCCTCGCGGCGGAGCAGCGCCGCGGCGTTCGGCTCGCCCGCGCCCTCCATGGCCTTCGCGATCTCGACGCGCTGCGGGCCGTTCTGGTACACGTCGAGCACGAGCTCGAGGAACGTGCGCTGATCTGTCCACGTCGGCAGCTCGCACGCGAGCTTCGCGCCGAGGTACACGAGCGAGGGCGGCGCGCTGCGCCCCACGAGCCGCTCGCGCCACACGCCGCGCCGCGCGGAGAGCGGCAGCGTCGACACGCTCGAGCACGAGCGGCCCTTGAGCGACGTGCGGAACGGCGAGAGCTTGAGGCTCTGGTGCACGTCGATCGACACCGTCAGGTCGCTCGACGGGAAGATCAGCGCCTCGATGACGATCTGCACGCACCTGTCGATCGACTCGTCGTCGTTCGCGCCGCCGTGCACCTTCACGTCCTTCGGCGCGCCTTGACCGTCGATCTTCAGATCGATGACGAGATCGTCGCCGACGTCGGCGCGCACCGCCGCGCGCGTGTCGCGGCACGTGCGGATCTCGGGCGACGCCATCTGCAGGACGCGCGCCGCGGCGAGCGCGACCTGCGCCTTGAAGGCGTCGTCGCCCTCGTCGGTCTCCGAGAAATCGGCGCCCTGCGTCGTGGAGCCGAGCGTGCCGTGGAGGCGCGTCGTGCCGAACACAGCGCCGAAGCCGCCCTCCGGCCCCGCGCCGAGATCGAGCAGCCGCGTGCCGAACGAGCTCGGCGTGTACGTGCGCGTGCCGCCGAGCACGAAGCCCGTCCACGGCGTCAGGATCCCGGAGCGCATCGCGACGTCCGCCGCGGCCTCGCGGCCCCCGTTGCGCAGCGCGATCTCGTCGATGCGCGCCGAGGCCCACCTGCGCACCACGTCGTTCTCGTCGAGCGGCTCGAGCGCGATGAGCGAGCGAGGCTCCTCGTGCACGCCCTTCTCGTCGCGGTAACGCAGCACCACCGACTCCGGCGCGCGGCCGCGCACCCGCCCCACGGCCATCACCGCCCCGCCCGCGAGCGCCGCGCGGGCGCCGCGCGGGTACACGCGCTCGACCTCCGGGCCCAGCGAGAGCTCGACGCCCGCGATCGTGGGCTGGAGCGCCTCGGCGAGCAGCGCCACCGCTGTCTGCGCCGCGTCCGCGGAGTCGCGCACCTCGAGGAGCGGGCCCTGCCCGCGCACGAGCGCCGCCATCCCGAGCCGATTGACGAGCGGCCCCACGAGCGCCGCGCCCAGGCGAGGCGCGCCGCCCGGCCTCCGCGCGAGCCGCGCGAGCACGCGATCCGGGCTCGCGTCGCCGACCGTCGGCCACCCGTCGCCCACGTAGATCACCATCGCCGCGGGCGAGTCCGGCGGCAGCGCGTCCGCGCCTGCCTCGAGCGCGCGCCCGAGATCCGTCGCGCCGCCCGTCGTCACCTTCCCGAGCGCGGCGAGGATCGCCTTCTTCCGCGCGTCGTCCGCCGGGCCGATCTTCTCCGGACCGATCGGCCGCGCCGTCTGATCCGCGGCGACGACCTGCACCTTGTCCTGCGCGCCGAGCCCGCCCACGATCGCCGTCACCACAGCGCGCTCCGCGTCGAACAGCGCCGGATCCACGCTCTGCGACGTGTCCATCACGAGCGCGAGCGTGACGCCCGACGGCGCGCCGCCGCCGGATTGAGGAGCCTCGGTCCGCACCACCACCGTCGCGCCCTCGTCGTCGTCGGGCATCGGCGGCACGAGGTACATGCGCGCGGCCGCGGGCCACGACGCGATCTCCACGTCCACGACGAGGTCCGCCGTCGGGCGGAAGTCCGGCCTGCGCACCTCCACGACCCCGCCGCTCACCGTCGCGCCGAGCCCCGCCGCCACCGAGATCGGCGCCGAGCCGCTCGCGTCCACGCGCGCGTAAAAGTCGCCGATCTGCGGCGGCGCCGTGTCCGCGGCCATCGGGTAGCGGTACTGCACGGCGAGGTGGCTCGTCCCTGCCACCGGCCGCGGCGTCAGCCACTCGGTGTACTCGACGATCACCTTCGCCGTCTTGCCCGACGGGATGCTCAGGATCGAGCCGCGCACCCACCCCTCGCCGGCCCACTCGAGCACGGAGTAGTCCGGCACCACGGCCCCCTGATCGCGCGACGCGAGCGCGAGGCGCCCCTCGTACTGCGAGCCGTCGTGGTCCACAGCGAAGCGCGACACGATCGCGCCCTCCGGGATCGCGAGGCGATAGTCGCCGTTCACCGTCGTCGAGCCGGCGTTGAAGAACGTCGTCGAGATCTCTGTCTTCGCGATCTCGCCCACGATCGTCGCGCGCACCTCGTGCGAGCGCATCGTCACCTGCTGGCTCGCCTCCGACGTCCCCGCGCGCGCCCACAGCTCGCCCACCGCGCGCCGCGGCGCGCCGTTCACGCCCCACGGCGCGGCCATGCCGCCGGTCCAGTCGTCGAACGCCTTCTCCGGAGCGATCTTCGCCTTCCCGCCCTCGATCGTGGCCGAGAACCCGGCGCGCAGCGGCACGTCCGCGCCGCCGCCCTCGTGCAGCGAGATCTCCTCGTTCGCCGAGTACACCTTCGCCGCGCCGCCTTCGCGCCGATCGATCCCGGCGTTCGCGTTCGTGATCAGGGCCTTCGCGCCGCCGAGATCGATCTCCGTGCGCGCGCCCGGCGCGCCGAGCACGAAGATGCGCCCCTTCGTCAGCGAGACGCCCGCCGGATCCAGCGTGAGGCTCGTCGCGCGATCGATCACGATCTGCGTCCCGTCGTCGAGCCGCAGCCGCGCGCGCCCGCTCTCGCCCGTCTCGATCGTGTCGCGCGCGCTCGCCCTCGCCACGCCGCGCACCGGCGCGCCGTGCAGCGAGACGTCCGCGTGCACGGCCTGCAGGTCGGCGATCGTCGTGGGCAGCCCCACGCCGGGCGCCTGCCTGCCGCGCGCGACGAGCCAGATGGTCGCCGCGACCACGATGGCCGCCGCGATCAGCGGGAGCACGCGCTCCGCGAACCCGCTCTGCGGAGGCGCGGGCGGCTCGTCGTCGTCATCGTCGTCCGCAGGCGGCCGCGGAGGGGCCTTCACCGCGGGCTCCTTCGCGGAAGGCGCGGCGGCCTCCGGCGCGGCGGGCTCCGGCGTGGCGCGCTCCGGCATGATCGCCGTGTTCTCGGCCGTGTCCGACGCGGCGAGCATCTCCTCGCCCGGGGCTCGCTCGGTCGCGGGAGGATCGTCCGACGACCCCTCCATCGTCTCGTCCTCGTGCTGCGTTGCCGCGTCGTTGTCAGCGATCAATTTGGCTGCCGTCCCGTCGTCGACGCGCAGCGTCTTCAAGGGTTCGTCCTCGCGCGGCGCCTCTCCCGTGGGCGCGGCTTGCGGCGCATTGCGAACGACGTCCCGCACCATCGACGGGTTGAAGCGGAGCGTCGGCCGGGCGTCGGAAGAGTCGGGGGCCTCGTCGCTCGCGGGCGTCTCGGGCGTAGTGGGGTTCCGGGGCTCGCTCACGGCGACACCTCATCGTCCTTGATGTGGAAGCGCTGCGTCGCATCCTGGCCGAATTTCACCGTGATGCGCTGGATCTTCTCGTTCGCTTCCCCCTCGTGGAGGATCACCGTCAGCGTCGCCGTCGCGCCGAGCCGCGCCGCGCGCTCGACGTCTTCCGTGTCGACGTGCACCTCCACGAAGGCGTCGTCCCTGCGCGGCACGACGACGTGCGCGACGCCCGCGACGGCGTCCTGCTCCTGCGCGGGCAGCGCCGCGCCGAGCGCGTTGCTCCACAGCGTCGGGTGCAGGTCCGGGTGCGACCACACGAGCGTCGCGCGCGTGCCCTGCGCCTTCGAGTCGAGCGGCCTGCCGCCCGAGAGGAGGCGCTGCGCTCGCGCGGAGAGGGCCTCCACGTCGTCCTTGCGCCCCGCCGCTCGCGCGCCGTCCCGCTCCCACGCGAGGTACGTCAGCGCGAGAGCGCGCGCTGTCTGCGCCGCGCTGCCCGGCATGTCCGGCGCGCCCGAGGCGCCCGCCTTCTCCGTCCAGCGCACCGCCTCCTCGAGCTTGCCGAGGCCCTCCGCGGCGGACGCGAGCAAGAGGTACACCGCGGGGTCGTCGGGCGTGAGCTTGGCGAGCGTCTCGTACTGGCGCGACGCCTCGTCGTACCAGCCGTGCGCGCGCAACAGATCGCCGAGCCTGCGGCGCGCTACCGGATCGTCGGGCGAGAACTCGACGATCTCGCCGAACGCGCGGCGCGCCTCCGCCTCGTCGGCGGCCTTGTCCTCGGGGGACTTCGCGCGGGTCGCGAGGCGCAGGAACAGCTCGCCCACGGCCGTGCGCAGCCGCGCGTCGGCGTCGGGGCGCGCGCGCAGCTTCTTGCCGAGATCCCGCGCGCCGTCGGCGTCGTCCGCGTCTTCGAGCGCGTCGAGCAGGAGCAGCGCGAGCGTGAAGTCGTCGGGCCACTCGCGCACGAGCTGGCGCAGCTTCGCCGCCCTGTCCGCGGGCGTCTTCGCGCCCGCGAGGAGCTTCTTCAGGGTGGAGGTGTCGATGCTCTTGAGGCCGAGCGCCGCGTGCAGATCGCGCATCTCCTCGGGCGTGCGCACGCGCGAGAGCATGCCGCGGTAGAGGGTGTCGCCCTCGGGCCGCGCCATGAAGAGGCGCCACAGCGCGACGCGGCTCTGCGCCGTCTTCGCTGCGTCGAGCATGAGCGAGAGGAGCCTCGATCGATCGCGCAGCGTCGACGCCTCGCACGTCGCGAGCGCCTGCTGGTACACGCTCGCGATCTGCGGCGCGGATCCGCCGATGGCCCCGAGCCGCTCGCGCCACAGCGCGGCGCGCTCCTCGAGCGGGAGGGAGGCCGCGCCGCTGCACTGCACGGTGAGCACGTGCGAGACGACGGCGATGTCCTGGCGCTGAGCGGCAGGCTCCAATGCTGCCGGCATCTGGCCCTCGCCGTCCATGGCCAGGCCCGAGGTGTCGTCGACCTTCGTCTCGGCGTTCTTGCCCTTGAGCTTGCCCCCGCCGAACCCTGCGTCCGCGTCCGTGGTCTTCTTCTTTTCGTAGTCGACGGTCACGTCGGGCTTGGCTGCGCCGGCCTGCTTACTGGCCTCGCCGCGGCCGCCGCCGCCCACGCCGATCCCGCTCAGCCCGAGGCCGCCGGCGCCGTAGCCGTCGCCGATGCCGTTGTCGCTGCGCGTTGTCGGCTGCGGCGCCGTGACTATGACAGGCGTCGCCGCATTGCCGGCCGGCCGCCGGGCCGGCGCCCCCGCAGCCGCAGGCGAAGGCGCGGGCGCGCCGTCCATCGGCTTCTTGTCGTCGCCCCCCCACGGGTGGACCGGCGCGTTCGGATCGCCGTTCGCGCCGCTGTTGAGGAGGCCGATCATCCCGAACTCGGCGGCGTCGCGCTGCGCCGCGGCGCGCGCGACCTGCGGGTCGGGATTGGCGCCCGGAGGCGGAGGCGGCGGCGCCGCGGGCGCGTCGTCGGCCGCGCGCGCGAGGCCCTGCGCGGGCTGTGGCGCGGGCGCCGCCGCGACAGCCGTCGCCGCCGCCGCCGGCTCGCTCGCCGCGTTGACGGTGGTCGCGTACGTGCCGCCGCTCGGACCGGCGACGCCGTAGCGGCGGCCTGTCGCGTGGAAGGCCGGGCTGCCCATCGAGCCCTCCTCGCCCTTGGCGCGCGTGCCCGTGCCGCCCTCCTTGTTGTCGGCACGGTTCTCGGCGACCTGCGCCTCCTCCCTCTGCTCCATCAGCTCTTCCTCGCGCTGCATGCGCGCGCGGAGGTTGAACGTGTCGACGCGGCGCTGGCGGTTGTCCTCGATCTTCGCGTTCAGCTCGTCGCGCTCCTGCGGCGTCATCTCGTTCGTCGTCGGCACGTAGAGCGACGTCACGGGCGTGATGATCCCGTGGCGCACGCCGAGGTCGACCATCGCCGCGCGGCCCGTCGACTCGTCCATCATCTGGTAGAGGCGAGCCTCGGCCCAGCGGCGGCGCAGATCACCCGAGTCGTCGATGTGCGTGGGCGTCACGAGCTTCGTCACGTCGCCGCCGGGGCCGGAGAGCGTGACCTGCGTGAGGTGCCCGGACGACGCCATGCGCCCGATCACGAGCAGCGTCTCGTCCGCGACCTCGGCGCCGATCTCGCGCGGGAAGATGCGCTCCACGCCGCTGCCGAGGTCGACCTTCGCGCCGAGCCACGCCGGGCGCTCCGCCTGCTCGAACAGGCGGAGGGCGGCGCGCGCGGCGGCGTTCGCGTCGCCGATGCGCTCGGCGAACGCGCCGCGCGACAGGCCCGCGAGCAGGCCCATGTCGGCGTCGTCGCCGACGCCGAGGCCGAAGATGCGCACAGGGCGCGGCAGCTTCGCGAGCCTGTCGCGCAGGTCGGTGAGCTTGAGCTCGCCGACCGTGGGGGCGCCGTCGCCGATGTAGACGACGGCGCCGCGGCGCGCCGGATCGAGCGCGGCGGCGGCCGAGCTGAGCATCGCGCCGAGGTCGGTCGCGCCGCCGCGCTCGAGCTGCGCGAGGCTCGTGAGGATCGCGCGGCGCGCCTCGTCGTCGATCGCGGCGAGCTTGTCGCGGCCCTTCACGACGGGCCGGAGGCTCACGTCGCCGGCCCACACGACGGCGCGGTCATCCTTGCCGACGTGCGCGAGCAGCGCCGACACGGCAGCGCGGGCGAGCGCGAGCTGCGAGGTGTCGGTGGCCGCGGACGCGTCGATCACGATCGCGAGGTCGAGGCCCCCCGCGGCGAACGGGACGTCGGCGGCGCGCACCGGCACGAGCACGTAGTCGGCCTCGCCCTGCGCGCGCTTCTGCGCCTCGGCGCGCTCGGTCGGCGCCAAGGTCTCCGGGTCCATCGTGTGCGGCGCGATGTACGCGGCCTGGGTCACGGGGCCGTCGTCGAAGAGCTCGACCGCGAGATCGGCGCGCGGGACGATGTCGTGATCGCGGACGACGAGGAGGTTGCCCTCGCGCACGGCGGCCATGCCCGCGCGGACGTCCTTCGCGCCGGCGCCCGCGAGGTTCACCTCGATCGAGAGCTCCTCGATCGCGGGGAGCGATCCCTCGGCGCCGTCGGCGGCCATCGGGTACACGTAGAGGCGCCGCTCGCCCTTGGGGCCTGTGCGGCCGAGCCACTCGGCGTACTTCACGACGACGCGGCGAGCCTCGCCGGCGCCGATCGGGTAGAGGCGCGCCTTGTAGGTTCCCGGCCCCTCCCACTCGAGGAGCGCGGGGTCTTCCGTGGAGCCGGCGTAGACGTTCGCCTGGTACTGCGCCGCGGCCGCCTGCTTCTCCTTGACGCGGCCCCACGCGATCGCGCCGCCGCGATCGACGCCGAAGCGGTGCAACGTCGCGCCCTCCGGCGTGCGGAAGCGGTAGATGCCCTCGACCGTCTGCGCCGAGGGGTTGAAGAACACCTGGTCGACCTCGGTCAGCGCGAAGTCGCCCTCGATGCGCACGCGCACGTCGAGGCGCTCGATCGCGAGGGGGAAGCGGGGCGCGCCCGTGGCGCCCGGGGGCCGCGCGCCGACGGTGCCGACGCCGTAAGGCGCAGGCTCGGCCGCGCGGTCGGTCGTCGCGAGGCCGCCCGTCCAGTCGTCCCACGCGACGACGGGCGCCGTGGTGGCCTTCATCTCGGCGCCCTTGCCCTGCAGCGTGAGCAGCTCGCCCGCGCCGGCGCGCACGGCGTCGCCCGCGCGCACCTCGCCCGCGAGCACGTACGCGGAGGTGGCGCCGTTGCTCGCGACGTCGATGCTCGCGCGCACGCGCGAGAGCTGCACCGGGCCGCTCGGGGTGTCGATCTCGGCGACCTTCTGGCCGGGGGTGTCGACGAAGAGCTTGCCCTCCGCGACGTCGAGCGCGGCCGGCCTCAGCGTGAGCTTCGCGGGGCCGCGCACGAGGAACGTGGCGCCGGCGTCGCGGCGGATCCACGCGACGCCCTCGGCGCCGATCGTGACCGTCGCGCCGTCGACGAGGCGCTCGCGCGGGTACGGGGCGCGCGCCTCGGCGTCGGGGAGCTGGACTTTGACGTCCCGCCGGACGACGCGGAGCTCTGCCCAGGTCTGCGCTCTGGGCGCGAGGGCCACGCTCGCGTGTTCGCATGCGCCGAGCACGAAGAGCGAGACGATGACCAGGAGGGTCAGCGGGAGGGTGGGTGAGACGCGCGGGTGCACGTGCTGCATCGGCATTCCTTGAGGTTGCAAGCGCGGGAGCGCCGCGGAGGGCGTACGGACGCCGCAACGGAAACAAAAGTTCTTCCCGGAGGCCTGGATTCTAACAGGACGACGCCGAAATCTGCGGAGAGTTCCCGCGCCCGCCCGATCCCGCCGGCCGCTCTTATTCCCACTCGGCGACGAACTCGCAGGCCGGGCCGCCGTCGAGCCTGCAGCCGACCTGGCGCACCCGCACCGAGCGGGGACGGCCGAGCTCGATCGTTCGCTCGATCCAGCCCTCGATCGCGAGGCAGTGGGTGCGGTGGGGCTGCGGGAAATCGATGATCCTGGCGCGGACGCCCAGCTCTCCCTGAGGCTCGAAGACGAGGCGGCCGCCGTCGTAGTGGTGGCTCCACAGGCCGCCGGCGATGTTGAGCAGGATCCGCGGGCTCAGCAGGCGATGCACGATCGTGCGCCAGGTGCCCATGTTCGTCTCGGCGCCGAAGCGGCCGATGTGGCGCGCGAGCGCGAGGTTATTGTCGCCGAAGAGCGCGCAGATGAGCTCGCTCGCCTCGATGAAGAGGTCGAACGGGACCCAGGCGTCGCCGGCAGAGAGGAGGGTGTTGCGGAGGTCAGGCGAGGCCGCGGCGCGGTACCTCTCGCGCGCAGTCTTCCCGTAGCGCGCGTTCACAAAGTGATCGCGCACGCGGATCGTCGTCGCGCGGACTCGTGCCCCCGTGGGCATGGGGGCACCGTAGCTTCACTTGGCGACGGAGTCGACGCCGCTCTTCTTCGTCGACTTGAGGATGACGAACTCGACGCGCCGGTTCTTCTGGTTGCCGGCCCTTGTCTTGTTGTCGGCGATGGGCTTGTCCGGGCCGTAGCCCTTTGCCTGCAGGCGCTGGGCCTGGATGCCCTTGCCGACGAGGTATTTCACGACGGCGTCCGCGCGCTTCTGGCTGAGGGTCTTGTTGTCCGCGGCGTTGCCGACGTTGTCGGTGTGGCCGCCGACCTCCACGAGGAAGATCTCCTGGTGCAGCTTGAGCGCGCTCGCCACGGCGTCGAGCACCGCGAAGCTCTTGGTGCCCTCGATGACGTCCTTGCCGCTCGCGAACTCGACGCGCTCGAGGATCTTGATGTCGTCGACGCCGATCTTGACGAGCTCGGGGCCCTTGTCCGGGCAGCCGTCCTCGTCCTCGAAGCCGTTGATGTTCTCCGGGACGTTCGGGCACTTGTCGGTGGTGTCCGGGATGCCGTCGCCGTCCTTGTCGGGCACGCTGTCCGGGCAGCCGTCCTCGTCCTTGTAGCCGTTCTTGATCTCCGGCTGATCGATGCACTCGTCCTGCTCGTCGGGCACGCCGTCGGCGTCGTTGTCAGGATCGGGGCAGCCGTCGGTGTCCTGGAAGCCGTCGGTGTCCTCCGGCTGGTCCTTGCACTGATCGATCTTGTCCGGCACGCCGTCCTGATCGCTGTCGAGGCAGCCGTAGTTCGGGCCGGGCGTGCGCATCACCTTCTTCGGATCGCCGCCGATCTCTTCGGGGCACTTGTCGTCCGAGTCCTGGATGCCGTCCTTGTCCTTGTCCGGCGTGTCGTCGGGGCAGCCGTCGTCGTCCTGGATGCCGTTGAGGTTCTCCGCCTGGTTGGGGCACTTGTCCTTGGCGTCCGGGATCTTGTCGCCGTCGTTGTCCTCGTCGGGGCAGCCGTCGTCGTCCTCGAACTGATCGAAGTCTTCCTTGATGGTGGGGCACTTGTCCTTGCGGTCGTCGATGCCGTCGCCGTCCTTGTCGCCGACCTCGTGCGCGTAGCTGATGCCCACGATCGCGCGCGCGACGGGCACGCCGACGCCCGAGAGGATGCCGGCGCCGCCGCCGGCGGTGATCGTGACGCCGGTGTCGAGCGGCATGATCTGCACGGCGCCGTCGACCTCGAGGGCGTTGGTGCCGTTCTTGTCGCTGAACTGCGTGCCGCCGTAAGCCTCGGCGAGGATGCGGAAGATGGGCGTGGCCTTGAAGCCGATGCCCGCGCCGTAGCGGAAGTCGACGTACCCGAAGTCGGTGGACGCGAGGCGCGCCGGGGCGTGCGCCACGCCGCGCAGGTTGACGCCGAACGTCAGGTTGTCGTTCATCGCCGTGCCGTCGAAGATGAGGCGCAGCGCGGGGGTGCCGAACCCGGAGGCGCCGACGTACGCGCTCTGCGTCTTCGCCGGATCGGTGGACTTCGGGTCCGCCGCGCCGAACGCATAGCCGCCGATGGGCGCGGCGTAATCGACGCCCAGCGCGAGGACGTAAGGATCGTTCGCCTCGCCCAGGAGGCGGAGCTTCGCCTCGATGTTGATGTCGCCGATGCCGAACGCGCTGTAGCCGTTGTCGACGCCGGCGCCGCTCGTGAGGTTGAGGCCGGCGCCGCTGACGTACGCGAGCGGAACGCGCAGGCCGATCTGCAGGCGCGAGATCGGCGAGAGCGACGCCATGATGTCGCCCCAGTACATGTTCTCGATGACGGCCGTGTTCGTCGTGTTGATCGCGTTCGGCTTCGTGCAGTCCGACGACGAGACGCAGCTCACGACGACGAACGGCTTGTGCGAGTAGTTGAACATCAGGCCGACGGTCCAGCCCATCTGGCCGTCCATGCGCGCGGTCTCGACGCTCAGGAAGTTCTTGGATCCGGGGGCAGGCTCGAACCTCTGGACCGAGAACTCACCCTGCTTGACGTCGGTCGTCGTGGACCCGGCGTTCTGCGCAGCGGCGCCCGCCGAGATGAGCATGCCCAGAAGAGCGATCGGCAGACAAACCAGCCTTCGTCGCGTTCTCATTCAACCTCACCGAGCCCGGGTTTCTACGGCATCCGGATCACGTGCCGCTGCGCCCGACGCGGGAAGGATCCAACGGCACATCCGTGGCCAACCTGCGTTCGAGCGACATGAAAACGGCAAGCAGGTATCTTGCCAAGAAGTGCCGTGCATTCCAAGGGGGGACGGGCCGCGAGAGTACGGGCCGTGCTCACGCGCGGCTTTGCCGTGCGGTTGCCTTGACCACACCCGCCGGGCGTGAGACTAGGGGCCCGCATCATGCGCAAGCTGATCTCGTGTCTCGCTCTCGGCGTCGCGGTTTCGTCATCAGCGCTGGCAGCGGCCCAGCCTGCGCCAAAACAGCCCGCGCCCGCAAAGACGGGGGCCAAGGCTCCGGCAAAGCCGGCGGCGCAGCCTCCGGCAGCTGCGCCGCAGGGTGACGCAGGCGCTGGATCGCAGCCGGCTCCCGCGCAGCCGGCGCCCGGTCAGCCGGCGCAGCCCGCGCCTGCAGGGACGTCCGGGCAAAGCGGCGACGCCGCGGCCGGCGCGCAGCCCGCCGGTGACGACGGGCCGCTGATGCCTCCGCCGCAGAAGGCGGCCGCGCCGAGCCCCGATCCGGATCGGGACGCGCAGGTGCTCATTCAGCAGGGGGCGAGCCGCCCCAAGGACGGAGAGGGAGAGAAGGCGCCGGCCCCGAAGAAGGCCGACAAGCCGGCCGGCGACGGGCAAATCGCCGGCAAGCCCGGCGACGTCTATGCCGAGGACTGGTGGTCGCACGCGCGTCCCACGTTCGAGTTCCACGGCTATTTCCGCGTCCGCTCCGAGCTGTGGGATCATTTCTCGCTGGGGCGAAAGGACTCACCGGCCTTGCAGCTGTGGCCGCAGCCCGCGGACAACAGCTACACCGAGGTCGGGGCCGACGGTCGGCTTGGCACGCCGCACACCTTGCTCATCTGCGGCGACTCGTTCCAGGCCGACTCCAAGAACTACAAGGCGTGCGACAACAACACGCAGGCCGGCGCCAACATGCGCTTCCGGCTGAACCCCGAGCTTCATATCAGCGACAACCTGCGCGTGATGTCGCAGATCGACCTGCTCGATAACCTCGTGCTCGGCTCCACGCCCGAAGGGTACGCGAACCAGCCGTCGAAGTCGGGCGGATACGAGGTCGTGGCGCGCGGTGGTTATACGCCGCTCGGCGCGTTCTCGAGCACGCAATGGGCTCCTCAAGCGGGCGTCAACAGCACGAAGGACTCCATCATCGTGAAGCGCGTCTGGGCCGAGTACACGACGCCCGTCGGCGTGCTCCGGTTCGGCCGCATGCCGAGCCACTGGGGCCTCGGCATCCTGGCGAACAGCGGCGACGGATACGACTCTGACTGGCAGTCGACGGCGGATCGATTGATGTTCGTGACGGGCATCAAGAAGTACGACGTCTACTTCGCGGCGGCCTGGGATTTCGCGAACGAGGGCGCGATCAGCGCGAAGGTGAACGAGCAGCAGGGGCAGGCGTACGACATCGCGCAGAAGGACGACGTCAATCAATGGGTGTTCGCGGCGCAGCGGCGGCGCAGCCCCGACCTGCAGAAGCTCGAGCTCGCGAAGGGCCAGTTCGTGCTGAACGGCGGCGCGTATTTCGTCTACCGGTCGCAGGAGCTCGATAACCTCACGACGGCGAACGACAAGGGCTCGTCCATCGGGCAGCCGAGCGACAACGTCAAGCAGGGGTACATCCGCCGTCACGCGGAGGCCTTCATCCCGGATCTCTGGGTCCAGTTCCTTTACGAGAAGTTCCGGTTCGAGGCGGAGGCCGTCCTCGTGGCCGGTTCGATCGAGAACACGAGCCGGACGACGGAGGAGACGGACACGAAGAACGATTTCGATCCCAAGAACAACGGCTGGAAGATCGCGCAGTTCGGCCTCGCGATGGAGAGCGATTACAAGGCGCTCGAGGACAAGCTGAAGGTGGGGCTCGGGTTCGGCTATGCGACGGGCGACAAGGACGTCGAGTCGCTGGCGCCGGCGCCGCAGGGGTTGCAGCCGCAGCTCACGACGGATCGCAATTTTACGACGTTCCGATTTCACCCGGACTACCGGGTGGACATGATCCTGTTCCGCAACCTGCTGACGCGTGTGCAGGGCGCGTATTACCTGCGGCCGAACGTGTCGTACGACTTCACGCGGGACAAGAACGGGCAGCGCATCGGCGGCCAGGCCGCGTTGATCTGGAGCCGCGCGTCGGAGTTCATCCAGACGCCGGGCCACCAGTCGGACCTCGGCCTGGAGCTGAACTTCGGGCTTTATTATCAGGCGAAGGACGGGACCTTGAACGACGATCCGGATAAATTCGGCGGGTTCTTCACGTCCTTGCAATACGGCGTGCTATTCCCGCTGGGCGGGCTCGGTTATTTCAACGCGTCGAAGGACGTGGCGACGAAGAACGGGCTCGATATCGGGACGCAGACGGCGCAGACCGTGAAGTGGTATCTCGGCGTCTTGTTTTGACGCGGGAGGGGCGTGCGCGCCTTGCCCCCTCACGCCGCCTCCGCCTGTCGCTTCGCGCGGAGCATGTGCGCATCGAGAAACCGCCCCACCTCGGCGAGCGCTGCCCGCGCCTCGGGCAGGAACGCCGCGCAGCCCTGAAACACATGCGGCATGTCCGGCCAGATCCGCAGCTCCACCTCCACCTTTGCGGATCTCATATTCTCCGCGAGCCGGCGTGAATCGTCGAGCAGCACCTCTGTCGAGCCCACATGAAGAAGCGTAGGCGGAAGGCCGCGCACATCCGCGTAGAGCGGCGAGGCGTACGGGTTTGTCGCCGGCGTCGAGCCCAGATACCAGGCCGCCGTCTGCGGGAGCGCCTCCGCGCTGACCATCGGGTCAGCGTCGCGATTCGTCGTCAGGGTGCGGCCGGTGAGCGCGAGATCGGTACATGGGGAGAAGCAGCAAGCCGCCGCGGGCATTGGCGCGCCGTCATCGCGCAGCTTCACGAGCGAGCCGAGCGCGAGCCCGCCGCCTGCGGAGTCGCCGGTGACCGCGATCGACGCGGGCGCGAAGCCGCTCGAGAGCAGATAGCGGTAAGTTGAAGCCGCGTCTTCGATCGCGGCGGGAAACGGGTGCTCCGGCGCGAGTCGGTAGTCGGGGACCAGCACCCGGCAGCGGGCGGCCTCCGAGAGGCGCCACGCGAGATCGCGGACGCTGGCCGGCGAGCCGGACGCATAGCCGCCGCCGTGGAGATGGAGGATGACCCGCCGCACATCCGCGCCCGGCGCGGCGACCCACTCGGCCGGTACGCCTCCGGCGTTCGTCGGCGTGATGGTGACCCCGGGCGGCGGCTTGGGCATCTTTCGCATGAGGTCGTCCACGTTGGCGCGCAGCGCGGAGACGGGCGCGTTCGGATCGAGCCGACGCTTGAACCAGTGGCGGAGATAGAAGCGGAGCGCGATCGCCTGGAGGCTCATCGCCTCCCATTATTGCCGAAAAACGTGCGTTTGCGGGTGCCGAACTCGCAGAACCGACAAGACCATCCACGGCCGTGATCACACGCGCTTCCGGAGCTTGTGTGCTCCCACCGAGAGGAGGCAGATGAGCGCCAGCGGAGCTGCCATGCCGTGAATGAGGTACAAGCGCCAGTGAATCGAGCTCTCCATGGCTCGTCCGGCGGAGAGCAATTCGCGCGCGTCATACCGCACGTCGAAGGGCCGCGGCGCAGGACCTTGGTAGATATGGAGCCAGTCTGCCACATGCTCGAAGACGGTATCCCACGGCGTGAAGCTCGTGGGTACGGCGAGCGCCAGCGCGAGCGCCACGAACGCCACGCCCGCCGCCGTACGAGCGGCGCGCCCCCCTGGCCGCCTCTTCCACAGCACCGCGCGCACGACAGCGAACGGCGCGGCGAACAGGAAGGCCAGCGCAAAGAGGCCGTGAAAATGGCCCATCACCTTCGCGACGGAGACGTAGCGCGGTTGCGCCAGGTCGGCAAAGGGGGCCGCCGCGACCGGCCGAAGAAGGTAGAACGCTATCCCGGTGAGGCACTCTGCGACAAAGAGTCCGAGGACAGCCCAGGCGAGCGCGCGGTCGAGCGTCGTCGTCTCAGGCTTCTGGGCGGGCGGCGTCGGGACGCTCATCGGGCCTCCTGCGCGGGTTCCGCGAGATCATCGGTAAAGCGTTCCTTTGTATATCTGGCGCGCCATTCGCCGTACCGTTCGGCGAGCTTGCAACCGCCGGCCTCCCGCAAGTCCACCGTCTCGCCGCTCTCGGCGGTGAACGAGAGGGGCAGCAGGCCCTGATCAATGGCGCGGAGGAAGGCGAGGATCGTCTCGTCCACGCAATCGGGGATGAGCACCTCCGGCGGGACGGCACCGCCGGAAGCGAGCGCGGCCTGTCGCCATCGTCTGGCAAGAGGCGTGTCTGACTGCGGCGTGAGCTGGAGGTCGCAGCTTCGGATGGCCACGTCACGCACGTGGTGCACGAGGAGCTGGCCGAGCTCTTCGATAGCTCGGCGGCGCGGGGAAAGCTGCTCCATCACCGGGGGAGGATCGGGGGTGGGGTCGACGCCCCATCTAGCAGCCGATTCGACCGCAGAGGCAGCCCACTCCTCGGCGTCGACGATGCGCTCCTGGGAATAGTAAGACGGCCATGAGCCAATACCGACATACCATCCCCCCAGCTCACCACCCCCCTCCGCCAACAAGTTCACCGTCTCTCCGCGCGGTGTGGTGAACGAGAGGGGAAGGCGCTCCTGATCGTCGATCTCGCGGAGCACCTCAAAGACCGTCATGTCCACACATTCGGGGATCATCACGCTCGCGAGAGCCTGACCACCCGCGGCGGCAGCGGCCCTCCATCGCTCGGCGCGTGGCGTTTCACGATCCGGCCGCAGGCTCAAATTGCACTGCTGAATCGATACGTCGCGGACGTTGCGCACGAGCTCCTCGCCGAATTCTTCGATCGCTTGTGTCGACATGATCATTGACCACCCCACGGGACCCGGACCGGCGCTGCGACGCCGGCGTCCTTGAGCGCCTGGATGGCCTTCGCCACGGTCGCTTTTGCTGTCTCGAGCCTCATCTTGCCCTTGACCAGAGCTTCTGTTTCAATCTCAGCAACGGCCTCCCACGTAAGTGGCTTGCCGGTCTTTGCAAACGCCGAATATAAGCTCCTTTGTTCGCCTGTGATCTTGTTGTGGTCAACACCCAATCGATCGAGCTCCTCGTTGGGAATGGCCAGCGCTTTCTTCGGATCGTAATTCGGCGCCCCCTCGAACGCCCTCTTCGCCGGCACATGGTGCCCACCGCCCGGCTTGACGTATGGCTTCAGCTCCGCCGGCTGCGCAACGCTCGAGCTACCCCCCGCGTCGGAGTTCTGCACCGACAGGCTCGGCCGCTGGAGCTCCGGCAGCGTGGCGCTCGGCGAGCCCCCCATCATCCCCACCGTGCCGATCACCGCCCCGTCCAGCGCGCCGATCGCGACCAGCCTCCGGATCGATTCCAGCGCGGTGGCGATGCTCGTCGCGCTAAACTGCCCCGTGATCGCTGCCCCGCCCGGCAACGCCCCCAGCACCACCGGCGGCGGCGGTGTGTCGCCCCCTGCCACGACCGGGATCTTCCACACCTGGTAGATGGAGATCGCGATCGTGACAATGTTCGCGAGCTTGATCGCCTTCTGGGAGGCAACGGCGCCCTTGCCTATCGCCTCTTTCCACTTGTTGTCGAGGAACTGGACCCACTCATCGAACCGCGCCGCGCCCTTGGGCAGCGCGGCTGCGATCTCGGCCTCATGCCCCGTCCCGGCGGCGAAGATCAGGTTCTTGATCTCCGCGTCCCCCTCAAAGTCGAGGATGGGCTTGTTCAAGGGGGTCTCCTCGTCGGGGTGCAACGGGTTCGGCACGCTGGGCACCCCGGCGATGTCCGCGTTGACGGTCTCCACGATGAGATTGAGATCCAAGAGCATGACCTGTGTGAGAAGGAACGCGCCCAGGGACGCGTATCCTATGCGCCTGACGAATGCGGCTCTCGCGGGGAGTCGCCTTCTTTGAACGCCATCTCCTTCGCGGCCTCGATGTTCCTCATGCCTTTGCGCAGCTCGAGCACGACCTGATTCACGTAGAGCTCTTTGCAGTCCTGCGTCCAGAACCGCGCAGGATCCCGAGGAAAGGCGTTTGCTCCCCGTTCGATGATGTCGATCTGCTCCCTGATCCGCTTGTGGAATTCGTCGAACGACGCCTCGTCCGTGAGCTCGACGAGCGGCAACTTTACACCGGCAGATTGTGGCGGCGCTTCTTTCGGCACGGGGGGCGGCGCGCTGTTCTTGTCAAGGATGCCGAGCAGCTCCTGCTGGAGAGGATCGCCCTTGAGCACGTTGCGGAACGTCACAGCCAGCGCGTCGTCGGTCTCGAGCTTCGCGATGAACGGCGCGGCGACCGTGGCAGGGATGCTCTCGAACAGCTCGCGGAGCTTCTGCGCGTGCGCCACCTTCTCGGCCGGCGTGGCGGCATTGGCGTAGGCCAAAAGCTCCTTCAGGATCGGCTCTCGCACGGCTATCGTGGCCGGATCGTTCTGCGGCGGCGCCCCGCCGTTCGACGCCAGCGCTCGGTCGTCGATGCCGCCCGCTTGCAGCTCGCGCGGGGGCGGGAAGCACTTCCTGCCTGCGACCAGCAGGGCCCGTGCGTCCAGCCCCAGCCAGTACTGGGCATGGGGCGCTCGCGGCGGCGGTGGCTCGCACGCGACCGCGAAGAGGACAAAGACGAGCAGCAGCAATCGGCGAATATTTGAATTCATTGCGATCTCATTCGAGCGGCCGGATCTGCCGCACCTGGCTCCTGTTTTTCGACTTCATGAGCAGTCTATTCGGCGGATTCACGTCGTCCTCGCACCGCAGATCGCACAAGGTATGGCGTGCCTGCCGCGTCGGCGCGACATGCCCAGGGTTGCGCGGGATCGTATGCGACGGCGCCTCCAATGGTCACGGAAGGTGCCAGCTGCAATTGCGGCAGCTGGTCGAGGATCGCCGCACCACCTTTGCACCATCGAAACGACCAAGCCAGCATCTCTGAGCCGCTCGGCGAAGACTCTCTTCGACGCTCAACGATCCGACCCTGCGTGTGAGTCGCCCATGCGAGAAGACGGGCAGCGAGGTAAAGATCGCCCGTGCAGGATAACCATGCTCCAAGCTCAGGTGAGCTCGCGATCGCTCTGGCATACACTGTGGCCGGAGTGAGCCAGTCGCCGCAGAGCTGCCGCAGGATCAGCTCATCAAAGCGCGCCAGGGAGAAGCCGCCCTTCGTCCGACGAGGGAAGAGGCCGGCATGATAGCGCCCCAGGTTCGCGAGCTGAGGATGCAGATCGTTCGCGGACGCACAGAATCTCGAGAACGCGACCGGGGACGGGCGACACCAAAGCCGCCACAGGGCTCCTGCGAAGGCAGCTTGCAAGCTCGACCAGCGGACTGCCGTTGGTAGCCGTTTCGCGATGCGTGATGTGTCGAGGCACTCTTCCCGGATCGGGTCGATACCGGGTCGGAGAGCAAGGGACGTCCCAGCGGCCAGCTCCATCACATGCACAGCCCGACCCGTTTCGTGCGCGCGGAAGCAGATCCGAGACAGAGTCAGGAGCCCATTCCCCGTTGGGGGGAGCAGGACATAGAGGTCGTCGTGCGGACCGCTGGCGAGATGCTCGTCCAACTGTCGCGACGGGGCATTCCCCCAATAGCGTGCGCGAGCTGCGCGATGATCCTCGATGCCGATCCGTGACGGACCGATCAGGAGATTATCGTCCGCGACGACGACCGGCGACAGCGCCTTTCTTAGCGCCGTACCGGCCAGGTGACCAATTGTGACATAGAGCATCTGGCGCTCCGAGGCTCAATCAAACCCACACTTGTGACATTTGCATTTCGGCGGATATGCGATTCGCAAGGGCCGTTCGCGGTGTTCGCGGATCATGACCGCGGCTCCGGGTCCTCGGGGATCTCGGGCGAGCCGGGCCAGGTGATCCCCACCTTCTGAAGCATGCGCTGAGCGCCGAGCAATTGCGAAGGCTTGGGCGCGGGGAGAAGGAGCGTCTCAAGCTCGGTGGCCGTGAGCTCCGTGGGGCCCTTCAGCCTCCGATCAACCACTGCGTCCATGATCGCGTGAGCGGGGGCGTCTTGCGGGCGGGCATGGTTGTCCACGATCTTTCCGGGGCGTGGATGAGAAGCCCCACAACACAGCGGTAGCCGCCGCCCGTTGTGAAGCAAGCCCCACGCGGCCAGCCGGTGGGCGCCCCAGGCCAGCGTCGGATCGTGGAAGAGGAAGAGCGTGCCTCCAATGCGGTCGCCGTAGAGCCAGAAGCCGACGCCCGCCCACTTCTCACCATAATCCGGCCCCACGTCGAGCATGCTGGTGGCGAGCACGAGCGCGGGCTCCAGGTCGTCGGGAAGGCCCGGAACGGCCCCGCGCACGTCGTCCGGACCACCCGTCACCGCGTCGACCGAAAGGTCAAGCTGCTGAATCGGTCCTTGCCCACCACCGAGGGCGAGACCGACGACGCCCACCTCGATCCACGCAACGACTTCGTAATCGAGGCAGCCGTCAAAGTTGACGAAAGCGCCGCGTTGGAGGTCGCCCGTCCACTCTGCGCCGTAAGCGGCTGGGAAGTCAAAGCGCGCGATCCGAAAGAAGGAGGTTTCAACGTAAGCGCGCAGCGCAGCGCGCACGATGGCGTCTCGGTCAAAGACGAGGTTTCCGAAGTGCCGGGTGGCTCGTTCGATCATATGCCTGGCCTAAAGCGCGCCGGTCTTCACGTCAACAGGTTTCGCCGCCTGCGTCCGCCTGCCGCGTCACGGCGTATACGGTGGAACGCTGTTGATCTGCTCCACCTCCGCTTTCAACGGGTAGTTGTTATAGAAATACCTGTTGAGTCTGCCTGATATGACCGCTGCGTTTTTGTTCGCGTTCGTTCCCCAATCGCAACCGCGTTTGTCGGTCTTGCGTACCTCATGGTTCACCTCGGCGCGATATGGGTCATATCGCGAGGTGTTTTTATCAGCGGGATCTTTGAGGAGCTCCGGCTCGGTGCATATCTCTGGACAGCCCGTTTTACACGGATACGTGAAGCCCGCGAGATCCGAGCGAATCTTGCCGCCGTTCGCATTGCGGTTGACCTGGATGATCCACTCCCTCTGGGTGAGAGTGGTGCCGTCCTCGCCGACAATGCCGGTTTTGCAGTCGAAGTCGGCCCCCGGTTTGACCGTTGTCATTTGGGGCAAATTCCGATACGGACCGTTGATCTCTGTCGGCGTGCCATCGACGTCGATGAACGACCTCTCCAGGGGCGCAGCCTGATAGTTGATCGTGATCTTGTTCGCGACATCCGGGCCGACCTGCAGCGTGTAGTCATCCGTGCCGACGACGGGCTGGCACGTGTAGCCCTTGTCGAAGGGCGCAGCGCCCGCCACCTCTGCGATCTTCACGGCATCGGCGCACGCGGCCTGCCACGTCTTGTAGAAGCAGTCGAACGTATTGACCACGGAGATATAACAAGCCGAGCCGAATGCCACGATGTACTTGTTGCGCAGCGCCACGTCCGTGCTCGGATTTCCGTCGAGCGGGATATGATAACGCATGCACGGGTCGCCCATCGGCGCCGCACAATCGGTCGGCTCATCGGATGGCGGTGTGTCGGGTGGCGTCACGTCCGCAGCGGGACACTCGGACTCGCTGGGCGCCGCGCACGCGCACGTCATCGTCGCCCCGACGAAGCCCAGCAGCAGCACGCCCAGCATGGCCGAGCGGCGTGTCGTCATGACATGCATGGCGGAAAACTCCTTCTCGTAGGACACTTGCTCCGTGACCCTCCGTCCGCCTTCGCGCTCTGGCTCGTTCTTTTTTCTGCATGTCGAACGTGGGCTTGTGCCGCAAGCCCCGGAAGCAAGCACAGCAGCCCGCGAGGGATGCTGTGCGCAGCGTCGGGGATTGTCGGAACCAAACCCTGGTTGGCCAGTGTCCGTCCCGATACAGTCCATTCAATTACCACTGCCCCTCCGCTTTCGCGTGGGCAATTACTTCCTTCGCAAAGTCGTCGAATGATGCCCACCGGGCACGAATCGCTGGAACATCGAAACCGACGTCAAAATCGCCGTAGTGCTCTCGGTGTGAGTGACCAAGCGAATCCACCTTGACCGAGTTCTGTGTCCGTGGGTGCCCCTGCATTTTCTTGCCTACGGGCGAACGCGGGCTCACAGTTCCGTTGAATTTCTCGACGACCACAGCGTGTTTTGCACAACGTGTGGCGCCAGGTTGGGGAGGGAAACTCGGCCCGTGGATGTGGGTGTACCCGTCCGACGGATCTGCGCGCTCACAGGTATATATAGTTCCGCCGACGCGTTGAAACGCAGCAATGATACTATTGTGATCGGGATGTGCCATCATCTTCCGCCTTTAAATATTTCAGTGAAATTATAGCGCATCAGGAATGCTCATTACTCGGTTCATCATGTCGCCGTAAGTATATAGGATATGGTTGGAAGCGGTAGCATTGTGCTGAAGCCGATCCAACACCACATGATGGCCAGTAGGTCCGGATGCTCTCCAAAGAGAAAAAACTGTCCGTGAGGGGCTTTCATCACCGTACCAGTGGCCGGGTCAGCGAGAGAGAGGCCGTCGACGCCTCTAAAGATGACATATTTACCCGATACATGGATCACGTGTGGGCGCCGGGTATTGGGGATGTGAGAGTTGTCCGAGTAGAAGTCGGCTAGGTGAGCGAGCAAGGTGTCCGAGGCAATGCCGTCCGACGCATAGACGATCTTGAAGGGCCAGTCGTCATAGTTTGGAATGTTGATGCCGCGCACCACGCGAGTTTCAAGCGGAGCCGTTGCTGGAATCGATGCGATGCCGCTCAGTGCGCTATGGAGCTCCTTCTTGTCGAGAGTCGACTTGATCGATGCGACTCCCAGTGTGCCCTCGACCGGAGAGAACGCCTTGCCACGGCCGTCCTGGTTGTGGAAGTTGAACCTCGGAGTCGTATCGGTTGTGATGATGACGTCGAGTTGTCCAGACTCGTCACCATTCTCGCCGAATAGAAATCCGCCGAAAAAGACGTTGCACTTTGATGGAGCATGCTGCCGGAGGAACTCAGCGTACACATTCTCGCGGCTCATTCCGACATCCGTTGAGTTCGGAAAGATCGAAGCAGTGGCGGCCTCGCCGCGGAGTACTGCCGCGACCTTCAAGTAGTAGTCCTTCAGTCGGAGAAAGAATGCTTCTGCCATGTGTCGTGATCCGTAGAGTGCGTGGGTAGCGAGGTGCCTACATCTGGCCAACGTACGATCGACAAACCTGTCTGACGCGGCGCATCCGGCGAGGTCCGTGCCCGACCTCGCCAAGCCCGCGTCCGTTCGCCTGCTCGCGGCCCGCACGACGATGCCCATCTCCCGGCCGCTGACCACCGCACCCGCTCATCACAGGACAAGCCTCGCATGAGCGCCCGGCCCGCCGCAAGCGCATCCCGCCGGATCTGGCGCATGCGACGCCGGTCCGGCGACGACCATCGCCGAATCCGAGGCCGCACGGCCGTATGACGTTGACCACGATCCGGAGCAAGCGCGGCGCTCCATGGGCCCCACCGGGAAAGCCACGCGGTTTTGCGCCGCCTCTTCCCGCACCGCCCGGAACACTGTCGTGATCTGCTTCCGCCCCCACCTCCGGCGCCCGGGCTGCCACTCGCCAAAATGCGGCCCTCGCCCCTCGCGCGTCCGCCACCCGCCGCAAATTCGGTGGCCCCCTCCCCTGGCGCTCCGGATCCCGCCGCCGCTTTCTGCCGACCGCGCTCTCTGCAAAAGCGCCCCTGCACACCGGTGCCTTACAACCATCCCTTTCGGCGCGGCATCGCCCCGGCCAGTCCTCCTCGCACCGCTCCCGGCACCGGGGCCGGCAGCCGGGACTTTGCAACCACCGCTCCCGGCACCGCCGCCCCCCCCGGCGCCTTTTGCAACCACGGCTCCCGTTGCTCCCCTTTCGAGGAGCACTCTTCGCCGGCGCCTCTCTGTGCGCCGGAGCTGTGGGCCGCACATTTTGTCGCCGCCTGTCCGGCCCTCCGCGGCCCATTCATCCCAATGGGACCGCGGCGCACCTCACTTCTGCCCCAGCTTCTCCTTGATCGCATCCATTTGCTTTTTGAGGTCGCTCTCCTGCTGCTCGAGCGCGGAGAGCTGGGCCAGCGCGGCCGCCCTGTCGTCGGCGGCTTTCTTCGCCTCGTCCGCAGCCGCTTGGACCTTGGCCAGCAGATCCTTCGCCTGCGCGAGCTTCGCCTCGAGGTCGGCGATATCCTTGCCGACAGAGTCGATCGTCGGCTCGGCCACTGTGGGATCGCCCGGCGCCGAACGGAAGAAGCGTGAGGCATAGTCCGTGGGCAGGCCGGGGGTCTCGATGGCGAGCTTGCTGAGGGTGCCGTCGGAGTCCTTGCGCGCCGCGTTCACCTTATCGAAGAGCTGGCGGCGCGGGCCGACGTCGCGGAACGCGCGGATCTGGCCGTTGGTGGTCGCGCGGCCCTCCAGGGCCTTCTCGCCCGCGTCGATGAGGTCGCCCAGCTCGGTGGCCATGGCGGAGAGCGCCGGGAATGGGCTGCTCTTGAGCGTGTCGCCCCAGTTCTTCATGGCCTCGAACTGCGCGCCGAGCTTGGGACGAATGAAGGTGCTGAGCGGCTTCTTGTTGAAGAAGAAGATGTAGAGCGGGTGCGACCTGTCGTCCTTCGTGATGGTGAGGACGGCCTTGGAGAGGCGGCTGGCGAAGTCGTCGAGGTTCTCGTCGGCGATGTCGACGAACGCCTGGGCATTGGAGAGGTCCTCCTGGAGCTTGAGCTCCTGCTTGAGGACGACGTCACATTCGTCGCGGAGGGGCTGGAAGATCGGGATGCAGGACGATGCTTTGCTGTCTGCCTGGAAGCGGCTCAGCGAGTATCGCAGCTCGACGATCAAGGACAGGATCGAGGAGTCCGGGTCCAATAGGCGTGCTGTCATGGCCGGCAGGATAGGCCACGAGAAGGGCTGGATGACAAGTGTTTTCGGGGTCCCGCGGCCACGAAAGACGCTATGTCAAGCTATGACAGCGAGCACCCTATGACAAGCGATGACAGCGTGCCGTTATCGAACGAGCGAACCGAGGTACCTGAACGGAGGATGCCCTTGGCAGCGGGTGCGCGGTTGGCGTAGGGTGCAGGCGGGTCGCACCACCTGACATCCTGGGAAGGTCGTTCGTGCGCTGGGCGCCCCGCGTGTGTGCTGCGATCGCGATCGTCGCGACGATCGGGGCACCGGTGCGCGCGCAAGGCGAGATCTCGCGGCCTGTCCCACCCGCCGTGAAGCCGTCTCCGAGCGATCCGCGCAGGGGGCCGCGCCTCGTGGACGCGCGCGGGCCAGCGGCATGCCTCCCCGAGTCGGCCTTCCCGGAGGAGGCCCCGCGGCCATCGAGTGCGAGAACCGAGCCCCGAAGGAGGGGGATTTTTGTCGTTGTAGGAGCATGGTAGCGTGAACAGCTTTTGTTGGTGTGTGGTGGCGATCATGGTGTGTCTTGGTGTGGTGGGCTGCGGGCCCGGCGAGACGTCGGCCGGCGCAGCCGGAGCGGCGGGGAGCGGAGGATCGGGCGGGATGTCCGGTTGTCCCGACGAGCCACAGGATGGGCCCGCGAGCGACGAGTGCGGGATCTGGGTGAGCGCCTCGATGGGGCAGGACGCGAACGATGGCACGCAAGCGGCGCCCGTCGCCTCGTTGACGCACGCGATCGAGCTTGCCGCAAAGGGTCCGGGGCATGTGTATGCCTGCGCGGAGACGTGGACCGACGCGCTCATCGTGCCGGGCAATGTCTCGCTCCATGGGGGCTTTGATTGCGCGAAAGGCTGGGAGTACGTGGGGGAGGATGCGAAGGCGATGCTGACCACGCCCCCGGACACGTACTCCATGATCTGGGTCGACGGCGGAAAGGACACGAAGCCGCGCTTGACCGACTTTTATATCGAGGCGGCGAGCGCCACGAAGCCGGGAGGATCGTCGATCGGCGTGTATGTGCGCGACGAATCCGTGTACCTGCATATCAACCGGTGCGAGATCACGACGGGCAATGGGGCGGACGGCATGGACGCTCCGCCGGCCGACGCGAATCTGCACGCGGATCCCGGAGCGCCTGGCAATGACGGCGCGGACGCTTGCAGCGCTCCCATCAGCAAGGGCGGCGCGTCGCCCGAAAGCGCGTGCTCGTTGGGCACGTCGAAAGGCGGGGCAGGCGGCGACGCTGGCCCCATGCTCGCCGCGGACGGCGCCGACGGTGAACCGGCCGACAGTCCTCCGCATGGGCAAGGCGGCCTCGGCGAAGGAACCTCCCCGGCCTGCACGCCGGGCAAACCCGGCTCGGACGCTGTGGACGGTGCATTTGGTCTCGGCGCACCCCCGGATCCAGGCTGGTTGGCGCCGGAGGGCTATATCGGCCGGGACGGCGCGGACGGATTGCCTGGGCTGCCCGGGCAAGGAGGAGGCGGCGGCGGCGCGACCTTTGGCAAGGCGGCCGTGTGCGGCGCGGCGAATCCTGGGGGCGCGGCCGGGGGCTCCGGCGGCTCGGGCGGGTGCGGCGGCAATCCCGGCGGCGGAGGGAAGGCCGGAGGGGCCAGCATTCCGATCGCCGGGCGCACAACCATCCATGTGTTCGCCACGCAGGTCACGGTGGGCAATGGGGGCCAGGGCGGGCGCGGCGCCTTGGGCCAGCTTGGGGGCACAGGCGGAACGCCGGGGCAAGGCGGGGCCGGCGCGGGGACGATCAAGCCGGGCTGTGCGGGCGGGGCCGGGGGCAAGGGCGGCAACGGCGGCTCCGGCGGCGGAGGTCAAGGCGGAGCGGCCTGTTGCTATGCGGTCGTCGGCCTTTTTCCGGACTGGGACTTGGATCAAGGCAAAAAAGACGAAAAATCGGAGTGTACTCCAGGCTCGCCCGGTCTAGGTGGCACCGGGGGGAATCCCATGCTGGCCGAGTCGAACGGCGACCTGCCGCCGGGAACTTTTCTTAGTGTTTTGTGGAACCCCTGACAACCTCATGAGGTAGCCAAGAGAAGAGGTCACGATGCGAAGAGTGATAACAGCACAGTCGCTCTGGATAATGATGGGGCTCCTCGGCTTGCTTGGCTTGCTTGCCGCCGGACTCTTGGGGTGCGATTATGATTGTGCTCAAAATTTCAGATGCATCCCTCCCCGGATTCACGCCAGCAGCCATAAGTGTCCGGAGGATCCAGCGGAGGGGCCGCCCAAGGCCGAGTGCGGGATCTGGGTCTCTGCCAAGCTCGGAAAGGACGAGAATCCAGGCACGCCGTCCGAGCCCGTGAAGACGATCACGCATGCCGTGGAGGTAGCCAGATCCAAGGGACCGCCCCGGGTGTACGCGTGCGGGGAAGAGTACGACGAAGCCGTGGAGCTATTCGCCGGGATCTCTCTGTTCGGCGGCTTCCACGATTGCGAGCGTCCTGTCTGGCGCTATAGTCCAGTGAGCTATGATCCAGTGGATGACGTGGTGAAGCAATGGCCGGCCCGCCTTGTCCCGGGCATGCCGGGCAAGTTTGCGCTGACTCTGTCGAGGGGTGACGGAACGTCGTTCGTCGGGGATCTGGTCGCCCAGGCGGCGGATGCCGCCGATCCTGGCGCATCGTCGATCGCCGTCTTCGCAGAGGACGACGCCAACGCAACCTTACGGCGCAGTCAATTCACCGCGGGCAACGGGGCCGACGGAGCCGACGGCCAGCCGGGCGGCGATGGGTTGCCGGCACAAAAGGGCCTTCCCGGCAACGCGGGGGCCGACGCTTGCGCGATGGATGTCGGGGCCGGGGGGCCTGCAGTGGCGCTCTATTGTGGCGACGGCGCCACATCCGCTGCAGGGGCCGGCGGCGACGGAGGCGAGATCGCGGCGAGCGACGGCGGCGATGGGGAGCTGGTTCCGGTGCCCAACCCTCTCGACTACGGCGCGGGCGGCAAAGCCGAGGACCCTGTAAAGGGTTTTCTTTGCACGCCGGGCATCGGGGGAGCCCAGGGCGTCGACGGCATTGACGGCACGGGGGGCAGCGTTTTCGGGGTGCTGGAGAAGAACGGGCAAGTGAGCGGCGGCAAAGGGGAAGACGGATCGGCGGGCACACCCGGGCAGGGAGGTGGCGGAGGGGGCGGGGCCGTCGGCGGGGCGCTTTGCCCGGCCGGCGGCCCCAAAGGCGGCGCTGCGGGCGGCTCCGGCGGCTCCGGCGGGTGCGGCGGCAAGGGCGGCAAAGGGGGGCAAGCCGGCGGCTCGAGCATCGGGATCGCCATCTGGAGCCCCAACGTCCACCTTGATGGCGTGGCTATTTTGCTCGGCAACGGGGGACGTGGTGGGAACGGTGGCGTGCTCCAGCCGGGCGGCCTCGGCGGGGTCCCTGCTTCGGGGGGCTCGAGCGCCTTCCTCGGCATCGCGGACGGCTGTGGCGGCGGGATCGGTGGCCAAGGGGGCAAAGGCGGCAACGGCGGCGGCGGTCGCGGCGGGCATGTTGTGGCGGTGGCCTTGGGCTCCGGGGATATCGAAGAACCCGGCGGCTACAAATACAAAGGGGGTGCAGTGGGCGAGGGTGGCCTCGGTGGAAACTTCGCTATGCTGGCGACGAATGGACGCGCTGGCGAGGCGGCTGGCTCGATCAACTCGACGCCCCCGATCCTCCGTGACCGCTCCTCGCGGCGCGGAGCCCCGTACCACGTGATACCTCTTCCTCAGCCAGAAAAGAGCTTCCGCAGCATCCCGGCGTCATAGAACTCTCGCACGTGGCGGAGCTTGTGGTGCTCATCGAAGGAGAAGATACCGATCCCCGCGTTCATGACGCGCTCTCCCCGCTTGGTGGTGATGACCGCTGACCAGCGCACCGCGCACTCCCTGCCGCAGGGATAGATTTCGTGGACCTCGAAGTCGATGCGCTCGAGGAACGCCCGACCTGCGGCGAGGAACTGTCCAATTGCGTCTCGCCCACGAAGAGGTGGTGTCCCCACCGGATCCTCCAGGACCCCGTCCGGCGCGAAGAGGTCGGTGAAGGTGCTCACCTCCGGCGCATCGAAGACGAGCTCGAAATACCTTCGAACGAGCTGTCGAACGTCGAGCTCGCGCTGGTGGACGCGGAGGACTTGCCCCTTCCCCGCCCTGAGCTCCGTCGGCCGCGGGAGGCCGGGGTACGCGGCGCAAAAGACCAGCCGATCCTCCTCCAAAGAGTAGATGGCCAGCAGGGTCTTCCCGGCGTCCTCGCCGATGGAATCCATCCAGTCCACAGTCTTCGGGCTCCGGGTCGGGTCGAGCCTGTATGTCCCCTTGATAGGGACGCTCCCGTCGGCGAGCGTCACAACGAACGTGTCGCCCGCGAAGGTCGTCCTGGGCTCCCAACCCTGCTCGTCCGGCGGCTCCGTCATGCCGTCCCGCTCATAGGCGATCTGCTTCCAGGTGCCCTGGAGCTTCTTCATCTCCTCCGCGATGGCATCGGGGAGAGACGTCGCGTCGGTGCTCGCCATGGGGACCTCGATCAGCCGGCCGGCAGCTTGCCGGTGTTCACTGCCAGTTGAGCGTCGAAGGCCCGCTTGTAGGCGGGCCGCGCTTCACCGCGGGCGACATAAGCGGCCAGGTTCGGAATTTCGTCCAGGATGCCTGAAGCTCTCGACCGGAGCAGCACCGAGACCATCATCAGGTCGCCCGCGCTGAACGCGCCGTCGAGCCAGTCGGCGTCGCCCAGGCGGCTGGAGAGCGGCTTCAACCGATCGCGGATGCGGTTCTCGATCAGAGGCAGACGCTCCTTGGACCAGGGCTTGTCGCCCTCCTGGAACTTGGCGATCGCGAGCTCGAGGATCGGCGGCTCCACCGTGTTGACAGCGGCGAACATCCATGTGATCGCGCGCGCCCGGGCATTGGCGTCGCCCGGCAAGAGGCCCCCGTGGCGCTCGGCGATATGAAGCACGATCGCCCCTGTCTCGAACAGGGTGAGATCGCCCTCCTCATAGGTCGGGATCTGGCCGAAAGGATGAACCGCCAGGTGCGCGGGCTCCTTCATCGCACGGAACGAGACAAGGCGAACCTCGTAAGGCTGGCCCGCTTCTTCAAGCGCCCAGCGGACGCGCGTGTCGCGCGCCAGTCCCTTGCCGCCGTCAGGTGAGCGTTCAAAGGCGGTAATGATGATGGTCATCTTCTTCATCCCGGGGTGTACTTGGTGACGCTCCCGAAATCCGGAATGCTCTTGTCGAACCCGCCCTTGATGTTGTTGTACCCGCGGGGATTGTAGAGGTCCACGCGGTTCTCTTTCTGCGGCGCTCGATCGTCGTACCGCCGGATCTGCGTGCCCCCGTTCGGATAGGTCACCTTGACCCAGTCGCCCGGCTTCACGCCCAGCTTCTCCGCCGCCGAGTCGGTGAGCGCGGCGGAAACCCCGGGCTCGAGCTTGTGCCATTTTCCGCGGCCCGCCGCCGAGTTGGAGTCATAGCCGGGCTGGCCCTTTTTCTCGTAGCCGTACTGGGTGGTCTTCATCGTCTGCCCCGGATCCGTGTCCTTTGTCGGCTTGCCGTCTTTGTCGACACCGCCGTTGGCCCCGCAGCCCTTCGTGTACACGACCGTCCCCTCGGTGTTGGGCTCACACTTGCTGGATTGGCCGTTCATGTGGGTCGGGTCGCCGTTGCGCACCACCTCGACGCGCTCCGCCCGCACGTTGTGCGCCCAGTCCTGCGCCCACGACGCGCCGCCGCCCGCGTGCGTGCCCGACATGATGCCTTTACCCGTCCCGCCTTCGTCCCCGGTGACGCCTTGGATGTAGCTGGCCTTGGTGAACGTCGGGTCGCTCGTCGCATTGACTGTCGTCGCCACGTTCTGCGAGTTGACGAAATTCGCGGTGATCTGATAGGGCACCGGCTTGATAGGCGACTTGCAGACGTCCGGGTACTTGCAGATCATCAACGCCTCGTCGATCTTTCGGGCTTGCTCTTTATCTGCCGCCATCGCTCGCCTCCTGGTTTGCCTCTGTCTCTGCCGGGTCGCGGAACTTCATTCGGACTTCGAGGGACACCGCCCGCGGCCACGGAAGGATCCCTCGATAGACAAGGATGGCTTTGTTTCGCTCGAGGTCGAGGACCAAGGTGTCCGCGTACATCGTCCTGGGCTCGAATTTATCGGTCCCTCTCTCGAGGAGCATGTACACCGTGTGCCCGGGCAGGCGATAACGACGCTCTCCCTCCGGGTGAAATCCGTCGAGGAGGATGTCCTCGTCGCCGCCGAGGAGGCCGGGCGCGACGAGGTCCGGGTGCGCGCAGCACCAGTACAGGAAGTTGAAGTCCTTCGGCAGCTTCGGCCACCGCTCCTTCTTCCAGGCCTCGTCGTAGGTGCCGGCGTAATGAAGCCGAGGCGGCCATGTGCGGCCCCACACACCGAGGCCCTGCGGCGCATACGCTTTGCTGAGGTCGGTCACCGGGTCGCTCGGGCTCTCGATGCGCGGCGCTTCGATGCGGTCTTTGCCTTCGAGCGCGAAGTCCGGCGCGAACCCCACCCCGAGCGGGTTGGATTCGAGCTCGACCTCGCGCTCCGCGTCGCGCGCGACGCCGCCGAACGCGAGCTCGTAACGGAGCGGCACCTCGGTGCAAGGCTCGGGATCGGTCAGCGTGAAGCCGTTCGCGCCGCGCACCCACGCTCTCGGGCCGGTCACGCGGAGCTCTTTCTCCAGGTCGGCCACCTTGACGCGGACATTCCACGACGGTCGCGGCACGCCCCCGGGCGAGCGCGCGCTGCCGACGACGAGGATGTCGGCGCAGGGCTTGGCCGGCGCGAGATCGCTCTCGGTGCGCACGCTGGATTGAGCGGGCTCGCCGATGTATTCGTCCTTGAGGGCGAGCGGCGTCTGCTCCTGAGAGAGGCGGAGCACGCGGTGGTCGCCGAGCTCGAGGGTCATGCGCACGACCACCGTGTCGAACGGCGCGTCATTGACGCCACGGCTCTCATAACAGAGCATCGGGAAGGGCGTGTGGTTCTTGATGCGCATCGTCCAGGCTCTCGAGATCGCTCGCCGGCTCGCCGGCTGAGCTTGTAGGAGACGCCAGAGGCTCCGCGGGTGTCAAGCCCCGGGAGAGCGGACGGCGCGGGTACGTGAAACCCGGCGCGCGCGGCCTCGTACCCGGACAGCGCGCCGGAGTTGCGCCGCGTCGCCAGCGGAGCGAGAGGAGCCTCATGTCGATCCGTCCTGCCTTCATGAACGCCAGCTGCCTCGCCGCGGGCCTTGTCACCACCCTGTCCCTCGCGGCCTGCACGGAGAGCCCGCCCGCAGCCACGCCGCCGCCTGCATCGGCGTCCGCCCCCACGCCCGCCGCGCCTGCGTCCGCCGCTCCTGCGTCCACCGCCTCTGCGTCCGCCGCGCCCTCGGCGGCCGCGTCCACCGCGCCGGCCGCGCCGCAGCCGAAGGCGCCTGTCCTCAAGGCGATTGACGTGTACGGGACCGAGCTGATCGATGGCGCGTGGGTGAAGGCGCATTTCGGCGACAAGATCCAGCGCTATTTCGACACCGAGGACGACAAGGAGGGGGACCGGCTCGAGAAGGAGGTCGTGGACGGCATCCGGGCCGAGAAGAAGGAGATCGGCTGGGTCAAGCTGTCGCCGATCACCTATTACGACAAGGGCGATACGCCGTATGGCTTCGTCACCGTGGACGTGGTGGAGACGAAGGACATGAAGTCGCGCATGACGTTCGGGCCGGCGCCCACGGGAGACGTGGAGGACCCGGGCGACCTCCTCGCGGCGTGGAAGGAGTACGAGAAGACGTACTTTCGAATGCTCCGCGAGCAGAAGATCAGCCCCCAGCGCGTCGACTGCCCGGCGTTTCATTGCATGGGCGGCTACAAGGACGAGGCATTGAAGCCGTACGGCGAGAAATTCGTGAGCGGCGTGCCGGCCAATCAGGACAAGCTGGTGCGCGTGCTGAAAGAGGACAAGGACCCGGAGGACCGCGCCGCCGCGGCCTTCCTGCTCGCGCACATCAAGGACGGGAAGAAGCTCGTGGAGCTGATGCTCGGCTCGATGCAAGATCCCGCCTCGATCGTGCGCAACAACGCGACGCGGGTGATCGTGAATGTGGCCATGTTCCACGCCGAGATCCCGGTCCCGGTGAAGCCGATCCTGCCGCTGCTCGACGGGCCCACGACGACGGACCGCAACAAGGCCGTCGCCGTCCTCTCCGGGCTGCTCGAGCGGCCTGACGGCGACAAGCTGTACGCCGACGTCCTCAAGAGCGGCGGGCCCGTGCTCCTGAAGCTCCTGCGCCTCGAGCAGCCGAATAACCACGATTTCGCGTACAAGATCCTCAAGAAGGTGAGCGGCAAGGATCTGGGCGAGCGCGACATTTCGGCCTGGCAGAAGTGGCTCGACGAGGCGAGGCGCGCCCCGCCGAAGAAGAAGTGACGTCGCGGGCGCCCAAGCGGAACGCTCGCCGGAGGTCGGATGCTGCGGTTAAGATCGCTTCCAGGAGACCTCCATGCACGTCCGCACAGCGCTCGGCGCCGCCCTCGGCTGCACGCTCACCCTGCTCGCCCCCGCAGCGTCCGCGTTCTGCGGCTTCTACGTGAGCGGCGCCGACGCCGCGATCTACAACCACGCGACGCAGGTCGTGCTGATGCGCGACGGCCTCCGCACCGTCCTCTCGATGGAGAACAACTACGAGGGCCCGGCCGACAAGTTCGCGATGGTCGTGCCGGTGCCGATCGTCCTGCAGAAGGAGAACGTCAAGATCCTCTCGCAGGAGATGTTCGATCACATCGACAAGCTCGACGCGCCCCGGCTCGTCGAATACTGGGAGAGGGATCCGTGCGCCAAGGATGACTACGGCTACGAGTTCAGCGACGACCCGCTCACCGCCGGCGGGTTCGGGCCGAATGACGCGACGATCCGCGTGCGCCCCGGGCCCGTCCAGGTGCAGGTGCTCAATCGATTCGTCGAGGGGGAATACCAGATCGTCATCCTCGGCGCGGAGGACTCCGGCGCGCTCGAGACGTGGCTGCGGCAGAACGGGTATCGGATCCCGAAGGGCGCCGAGGCCGCGCTGCGCCCTTATGTGCAGGCGGGGATGAAGTTCTTCGTCGCCAAGGTCGACCCTTCGAAGATCAAGATGAAAAACGGCATGGCGACGCTCTCGCCGCTCCGCTTCTATTACGACACAGACACGTTCAGCCTCCCGATCCGGCTGGGATTGCTGAGCTCGTCGGGGGTGCAGGACCTGATCATGCACATCCTCGCGAGGGGCCACCGTTACGAGGTCGCGAACTACGTCAATATTTTCATCCCGACGAACCTCGACGTCAAGGACGCGGCCAAGACCCAGTTCGGGGCCTTCTATGTGGCGCTCTATGATCACGCCCTGCAAGGGAGGCCGCAGGCCGTGATGACCGAGTATTCGTGGGACGCGGGGGGGTGCGACCCTTGCCCCACGCCGCCGCTCGAGATCGACGATCTCGGGGCGTTCGGCGCTGACGTGCTCCCGAAGTCGGACGCGGATTACCAGCCCAGCTTCGTGCTGACTCGATTGCACGCCCGGTATGACAAGGCGTCGCTCGGCGCGGATCTGATCTTCAAGGAGGGTCCGGCGATCCGAGGTGGGCGCGAGGTGGCGGACGGCAATGGCAAGCTCGAGGAGGGGGCGCAACCGGACTCCATGAACAACTTCCAGGCGAGGTACACGCTGCGGCATCCCTGGGGCGGGCCCATCCAATGCAAAGAGCCTCTCCGCGGGAGGTGGGGCCTGTCGGGGACCGAGCCGGCCCCGGCCGAGGCTGCGCAGGACCTGGCGTTCGCGCCGCGGGGCTCGGTGGATCTTGCGTCCTTCCTCGGCCAGGGGTCGCCGGATATGGGAACCGGCAGACGGCGCTTCCCGCTGCCGGCTCCATTGCCTCCGCAGAGCCACGACGGCGGGTGCGCCGGGTGTCGTGTGGGCAGCGGGGAGGCCGGATCCTTCGCGGCGCTCGCCGCGGCATTGCTCGGCGCGCTGGCGTTCGTTCGGCGGCGGCGGCGATAATCGCCCTGCCATGCGCCCCCCGAAGCCAGCCACCGCGCCTCGCACACCCCTCCCTGACGCAGATCTCCGGCGCGAGAGGCGCCGCCTCCGCCGCGTCTTCGCCGCGCTGCTCGTCTCGATCGCGCCTGCGGCCGCGGCGCAGGCGTGCGCCGATCTCGAGTCGACGCACGGCTCGGTCCGTGACGACGCGGGGCCCGACGTCCTGACAGGCGAAGACGCGGCGTCGGACGCCAATGAGCGCGCCGATGCGAGCTCGGACGCGCCGGAGGAGGGCCTCGATGCGCCTGCGGATCGCGAATGCACGACGATCTATACAGGGCTCGACGCGAGCGTCGACGGCGAGCCGAGCTGCGTTTACACGTTGCCGTGCGGCCTGCCGAACTACTTGCAGGTGATCGATTGCGGCATCTACACGCCCGACGACGCCGCGTTCGGGTGCACCATCGTGCAAGGGGACGGGTGCATGACGGAGGTGGACGCCGATCTGCCCGACGTCCCCGGCGCTGTCCAGCTTTATTGCCCCGATTGCTCGGGCAGCGGGCGCAGGCCGCGGGGCCTCGCGTCGATTCGCGCGATCGCGGCGCCGTCGGCGCTCGGCGCCTATTTCGCGAAGATGGCGCACGACGAGGCCGCCGCCGCGCAGGCGTTCCGGCGCATGCGCGACGAGCTCGCGGCCCACGGGGCCCCCGCCGCGCTCCTTGTCGAGGCCGAGCGCGCCGGCCGCGACGAGCTGCGCCACGCGCGCATCATGGCCCGGCGCGCGGCGACGCAATGCGCGAAGGTGCCGCGCCCTCGCGTGCGCCGGTGCCCGCCGCGCTCGCTGGAGGCGATCGCGCGCGAGAACGCCGTCGAGGGCTGCGTCCGTGAGACGTTCGGCGCATTGGTTCTGGCGTTTCAGGCCGGCCGCGCGCAAAGCACCTCCCTCCACCGCACGCTCGCCCGCATCGCGGAGGACGAGACGCGTCACGCTGCGCTGGCGTGGGCGGTGGCGCGCTGGATCGATCCGCGGCTCGACAGCGCGGGTCGCAGCCGCGTCGCTTCCGCGCAGGCGCGTGCGCTCCGCGCGCTCCGGCGAGCGCCCCGCCCTTCCCGTTGCGACGCGGAGCTGGGCCAACCGGCGCCCGGCGAGCGCGCCCGGCTGCTCGAGGGGATGGCGGCATGGATGTTCGAGCCATTGACGGAAGGTCGTCACGAAGCGATCATGGCGCGCGAGCATGGCGTTAATCGCCCAGCACGGGGGCTCCGGAAGCGTGAAGTCCCCAGACGAAACACGTCATCGAGCAGCCGGCCTGTATGACGTCCCGGACAGGGACATGCTTCCCCAGATCTTCGTTGTGCTCGCCGCCAAGGCACGTCTGCTCTTTTGGTTTGTGCGCTTCGTCGAGGCTGGCGCGGTCGGCGTTCCAGCTCCTGAATTTCTCGATGTCCGCGCCGCGGTACCTCTCTCGGCACAGCGCGATCGCGCGCTCGATCGCCTGGTAGGTCCACGCTTCGATGCTGTAGAAGGGGACGCACTCGACGAGCCGCTCCATACGGCGCGCTATCTCTTCGCGTGAGATCTTGGCGCCGGCAAGGACCTGAGCCACGCGGGTGCGAACCTCTCGATCGAACTGGTCACGCGCAGGCGAGCCCGCACGGCGGGACCAGCGGGCATCGCCGTCGTAGTGAAAGACGACCACGCCGCCGGGCTCGGACAGCTTGCGAGCCAGGTATCGCCAGAGATCGCGCCGGTCGGCTTCATAACGGCCTGTGGTGTTGCGCCATCGATTGGCGATGACGACAGGGCGGACGGTGGGATCGGCGGGGAGGATCTCGATGCGCGGCGTGAAGCCGTCGTCCTCGAAACGGAGCAGGAGCTTTTCCAGGATCGCCTTGAGACCGCGCCACGTCGCCTCGCTTCGATCCTCGGACAGGAGCGCGATCGAGAAGCGCGGCCTCACCAGAGGCCCTCCGTGCGGAGCACCTCGCTGACGTGCTGGATGCCGGTCTTGTAAGCGACAAAGAACCGCTCGGCCTCTTCTTCGTTGAAGTTGCGCCAGACCATGCGCTCGCGCCCGTCGGGCCCGGCCTCCAGGCTGCATCGGACAAACGTGGTGCGGGCCGCCTCGGCCGATTCGACCGGGATGTGATCGAGCAAGAGGGGGTGCTGTGTGGCGAGGAAGCTCTGGCGTTCGCGGAGACGATCGAAGCAGATCTCGATCCACTCGTGGTGAAGGCCGTTCAAGAGCTCGTCGGCGACGACGGGGAGCTTTTCACGAACAGCGAGATACCATAAAAAGGAAAAAAGGCGCTTCTGGCCAAAGCTGAGGAGCCCATGGGAGATCTGGGAGCCGTCCGCGCGACGAAAGAGGCAGTCGAAGCCTTGATACCTGGATATCATCTCCTGCCCCTGTTGCGAGCGCTCCAGCAGGCGCGGGCGTATCTCGGCTGACGCAAAGCCCAGGAGGCTAGGAATCGAGGACCGATCGTCGATGTCCTCAAACTGGATGGCGAGGGGCTCCAGCGCGCTGCGCTCGAGCATGGCCGCGGAAAAATCCCCTTCAATCCATTGCTCGGACTCGACCAGCGCGGTTTCGCCGTGGCGTCTCAGCTTGAAGGGGCAGTGGGTGATCGCATCGAGGGAAACGAGCGCTTCGTCGAATCGGGACACCCGTCCTCCGCCAAATAGCGGGTGTTGGCCAATCCTTTCCAGCACAGTGGGATCCGAAGCTTGGAATTCACGTGACTTGAAGTCGCGG